>Ga0209510_1000499_pt1 | contig 53898 bp, 38 predicted proteins | sample BiotimSIPDNA_FD_185749 | JGI IMG/M metagenome (GOLD analysis project Ga0209510, IMG submission 185749) | Anaerobic biogas reactor microbial communites from Washington, USA - Biogas_R1 time_0 SIP DNA (SPAdes) (version 2) | ecosystem: Engineered > Bioreactor > Anaerobic > Unclassified | place...
ATAATATTCATCAAAGCCACGCGTTGGAAGTTTCTCTGACAGTTCTTCCAACTTGTTGATGACTTCAACATCGTTTCGTTTGCTTTCATAATACCACATGGAGCGATGCAATCCAATCAATCGGCACTGTCAGCTTCCCCAAAAACTGGACAGTTTAAAAGTATACAATTAAGTTTCAACTTTGACCTGTACTATGAAATACAAAAACCCTACAAGTCATTGAACTTGTAGGGTTTGTCTTAGCCATTCAGCGGAGAGAGAGGGATTCGAACCCCCGGAACCTCTCGGTTCAACGGTTTTCAAGACCGCCGCGATCGACCACTCTGCCATCTCTCCTGATTGCGTCTGCAAAATTAGGTGTTTTCAGCAATCTTCAAAACATTTTGGCCAAATAATTTAATGGTTGGAGTTCTCTTTTTTCTTTCTTGCTTAAAATGAGCAGGAACCGTGTCCACTCTGCCTTACATGGTACTCATGTTTGAGCGGGCTTACAGATCTCGACAGGTAAAGAAGAGGAGGTGTTATGCACTGCTAAGTTTCTATACCGGAGCACCTGTGATCCGACCAGCGAGCTGCAATTCACTTTTTTCAATTAGTTGCTTTGCTATCTGGGTTCCCTGCTTGATTCTGTCAGCCATTCCTATGCCGTCTCGCAGGTTACCACCGATGATAAGGCCGGGAAACTGAGACTCAATCTTTGCTATTATATCAAGACGTTTGCCTGTGCTTACACCATACTGAGGTATGGCATGGGTGTGACGAAAGACCTTGATAAGGTCAGGTTCCTGATTACAAATAAGCATCATGCACCTCAACTCTTCCATTACCATATCCTTAATCGTAGCATCGTCCAGATCGACGATTCCTGGATTCCGCACTCCGCCAAGGAATACCGAAAGGATGGCGCCACCTTCGGGAGCTCTGTTATTAAGGAATGCCGACGGAAAGAGTACTCCAAGTATCTTTCTGTTTTCCTTACTGGGAACCAGTCCACCAAAGGCCCTCAACGGGATTCCACGCCAATTTTTAAACCCTACTGCTACCTGTACAACTCTGGCATAAAGCAAATCACTGATGGTTGCCTTTTCCTCACTGTTGAGGAAGGGCAGGATGGAAGGCACTTCGTGAGCTCCAGTGGTTGTTATAACAACATCTTCCCTGAGTTCATGGCTTATGCCATCTTGCACATAGGAAATTGAGAAAAGACCGTCCTTTGGATATACGCTAAGCTTCTCACAGTTGAATACGAAGGAATCCTCTCCGATTTCCCTTACGAGGGCATTGGTCAGATTTTCAAGTCCACCTTCTATTGAGAAAAGCTGCTTTGTTACCTTCTTTTGCTCTTCAGTTCTGGGTTCCTTTGCTTTTTTGATGCTACCTTTTATAAAACTGCCATATTCCTGTTCGAGTCTGTAGAGTTTGGGCATAGCATAACGGGTAACCAGTCGTGAAGGGTCTCCGGCATATATTCCCAGGATAAAGGGATCAACTGCATAGTCCAGGAAACTATCTCCCAGACGTCGCCTGACCAGTTTATCGAGGGTCTCGTTGGGATCCGTGCCTTTCTTGCGGAAAGGCTCGAGCAGGATTCTGAATTTGTCTTTCCATTGGAAAAGGGGAGTGCTTACTCCGTCCTTCAGCCCACCGGGCAGGGCGTGCCAGCGACATTTCTTCCAGATAAGTCGTCTTTTTGCCTCTTCATTGGCAGGTTCAAACCTAAACGGTTCGGGCAGTCTCTCAAACAGTTCAACCACCTCGGGTTGGGAAACAACCCCTGTATTTGGTCCACTTTCGAATATAAAGCCGTTTTCCCGGAAGGTCCTTATAGATCCTCCGGCCTGACTGTCTCGCTCCAAAATCGTGATAGTCCAGCCAGCCTTCCTTAAATAATAAGCTGCAGTAAGTCCGGTAATTCCGGCTCCTATTATTACAGCCGATTTTTCACTCATGGATCATTATTTTCAATTATAAACAGTCAAAAAGCCTTTTAGTTTGCTTGAGTTCCTAGATGCTTTTAGAAAATTGCTTCTTGTCCTTGTTGAGATTGGGATCTAGTTCGGCAGCAATATTCCTTATTATAAAGCGCCCCGGTTCTGTTACCTTAAGTCCTGCCTCGCTAATCTCAAGTAACCCGTCTTCCACAAAATCCTTCATCCTGTCGGGTGAAAAGCCTGTCACTTCCTTGATGTTGTCTGCAGTGCAGTCAAAATGGGCCGCTACCTCGGCCCATTCAAGGCGGTCATTGCACATCAGGTTTGATATTACTTCCCCGATTATCATTTCTTCCCGGCTCAGTATATAGCCCTTTTCTGTGGCATATCTGCCTGCGTTGATGAGGCTAATATATTCATCGACATTCTTGACGTTTTGTGCGTAACAGTTGTATAGCTGACTGATGGCCGACATACCAAAGGCATAAACCTGACCTGTAGTCTCGCGGGTGCAATAGCCCTGGAAGTTACGGTGCAGTTTACCGTCTCTCAGCGCGATGCTCAGCGAATCATCCTTCCGTGAGAAGTGATCCAGTCCGATAGCATCATACTCACCCGACGACATCATGATTGCATATGCTGCATCAAACATACCCAACTTGTCTCCAGCCCCGGGAAGACCTTCCTTTTCAAGTGCACTCTGATGAGGTTTTACCCATGGCACGTGTGCATACGAGAAGGTTACCAGTCTGTCGGGTTTTAGTTCCAAAGCCTTTCTAATAGTTGCAGAAAAGCTTTCGACAGTTTGGTGGGGAAGACCATAGATAAAGTCAAAATTAACCCCTGCCGAACGACTTCTAATATGTTCGGTAAGTGCATCTATGGAAGCAGCGGGGAGCTCACGATGAGCTGCCCGTAATACCTTATGGTCGAAATCCTGAATTCCGAGACTAATTCTATTGAAACCCATTCCAAACAAAGCATCCAGATAAGCGAGGCTGAGATGGGCTGGATTGCATTCTATTGCCGTTTCACAGGCCGGATCTATTTTAAAGATGGAGGATATAAGCTGCATTATTTCTCCAATCTGTTTTTCCGAGAGGGCATTTGGCGTACCACCTCCCCAGTGTATCTGGGTGACGGGGCGGGATAGGTCTATTTGCGAAGCCACCATACGGATCTCCTTTTTAAGGGCATCCAGGTAACTGTCTATAAGGTCTCGTTGTCGAGTAATATGAGTGGTACATCCACAGTACAAACAAAGCCTGGGGCAAAAGGGTATATGTATGTATAGCGAGATGCTTTGTGGTTGTTTTTTATTGGATTCCTTAATACAGTTTACGTAGTCATATGCCGTGAAACCGCTGTGAAAACTGGTAGCGGGAGGGTAGCTGGTATAGCGCGGAAGCGCTTTTTCATACTTTTTAATAAGTTCTTTGTCAATCATAATTCGAAATTTTGCCCCTTACGGCAGTCGTTCATACCATCATTTTTCTATGGGATAAATGCAAAATTAGTAATTTATACTTGGATAATCCGGATGTGTGGTCGAATTTTCAAAAAGCATATTTTGGGAGTTTGACCCCCTAAAAAGAGGGGGTGAGTATAGCAAAAAGCGAAAAATAAATGTAAACAACATATAAAAAAGAGGGGTGCATGATAAAAAAGGCACAAAAGCTATTTACAGTATCAAAATTGGTTTGTATGTTTGCTATACCTAATTAATCGTTAACTATAAACCTGTGAAAAATGAAAAAGCGACTACTTGTGTTGATGCAGCTCTTGTTGATACCAATCCTGAGCTTTGCATCTGAAGAAACCCCGATAGACACGGGCGTTACTGCGTGGATGATAACTTCCACAACTCTGGTGTTGCTCATGATTCCCGGACTTGCCTTGTTTTACGGAGGCCTTGTTAGGTCCAAGAACGTTTTGGGAACAATGATGCACAGCTTTGGCGCCATGGGAATTATGACTATCCTGTGGATTGCAGTTGGTTACAGTATGAGTTTCGGATCCAATATACTTGGAGGCTGGATCGGCTGGAATCCCGACTACTTCTTTTTGAAAGGAATTGACGAAACTATATTGGATGCAGGTATTCCTGAATATGTATTCAGTATGTTCCAGGGTAAATTTGCAATCCTGACACCTGCACTTATAGCTGGAGCGTTTGCTGAGAGAGTCTCTTTTAAGGTTTACCTTCTCTTTATTGCACTCTGGGGTTTGTTTGTGTACAACCCGCTTTGTCACTGGGTATGGTCAGAAGGCGGTTTCCTTTACAACATGGGAGCAGCCGGTGCAATCGACTTTGCCGGTGGTACTGTAGTACACATCTCAGCTGGTGTTAGCGGTCTTGTAGCTGCACTATTTATCGGATCACGCAGAGGTTTCCCCAAAGCTCAAATCCGTCCAAGCAACCTTGTTATGACTCTGTTTGGTGCAGGTCTTCTGTGGGTAGGTTGGTTTGGTTTCAACGCCGGTAGTAGTGTTGAAAGCGGACTGGCTACAGCTCAAGCTTTGACAGCTACTCAGATAGCAGCAGCTGCCGGTGCATTCGGATGGATGATCCTTGATTACATCTTCCTGAAAAAAGCAACTGCTCTTGGTTTTGCCTCAGGTATCCTTGCCGGTCTTGTTGCAATTACTCCTGCAGCAGGTGTAGTACAACCCGTAGGTGCACTTGTTCTTGGATTCGTAGCTTCAGCTTTCTGTTACTATGCAATCCAACTTAAGGACAAACTTGGTTATGACGACAGCCTTGACGTATTCGGTATTCACGGTGTAGGTGGTATTGTTGGAGCTCTTCTTCTTACCTTCTTCATCAGAGATTCATGGATGGCTGATGCAAGTGAAGCTGCTGGTGGAAGCTGGTCAGTATGGCAACAGCTTGGAGTACAGGCTGCAGCAGTAGGTATCGCAATAGCTTACGCAGTTGTTGTAACCCTGGTGATTATGTATGTCCTCAAGGCATTCGGTGGACTAAGATCTTCTGAAAGACAAGAAATGGAAGGCCTTGACCGCTCATACCACGGTGAACGCGGATACGGTATGGTTAACCCTAATTAATCTCTAAAACTCAGTTCCATGAAATTAATAACAGCTATAATACGTGAATACCAGTTGGAAAAAGTACATGAGTCCCTGGTAAACGCCGGGATCACTCGGATCACAGTAGGAAGAGTTTCCGGCCACGGAGTACAAAAGAGGGAAGAGTTCTATCGCGGAAAGCGAGTGCTTCCCAACCTTACTCCAAGTATGCGAATTGAGATCGCCGTTAATGACGAGTTTGTTGAAACAACAATAGATGCCATAATAACCGGCGCACGTACTACTAAAAGTGTCGAAGGTGAAGTCGGTGATGGCAAGATCTTTATTACCCCGCTTGAGGAGTGCATTCGCATCCGTACAGGTGAAAGGGGTGGAATAGCGATCTAAACCTAATTTTGCCTCCTAATTTCAAGATAAACAGGGTGATCCGAACGCGGACACCCTGTTTTGTTTTTACTTCGTCTGATAAACTGGAATAATCTCCATCCCCTTGTCAGCAAAGAGTTTTCTTACTTCCCCGAAATCACGGGTAAAACCAAGTGCAAAACCTCCGCCTCCGGAACCACAAAGCTTAAGCAGGTATTTTCCTGTGCTTATGCCATATATCCACTCCATCTCGACCGATGCAGGTATCATTGCAGAAAAATGTGTGGCCTGAAATAGCGATAGTTCCCTCAGGAAATCGGTAAACTTGTCAAGATCACCACCTGTAAGGTATTTGATGCAGTTGTTGTTGACAGGTATATACTCCTTTTTCATCAGATCCAGAAAGCTTTGATCCTCGCATTTCTTCATAAAGTTCTCTACAAGTGGAGCAGTCTTTCCCGGCTTGCCGGTGTTAAGCAGGAAGATGGCATCGTCGGCCGTCAGGTTGTACTTGGGGATGCCAACTGCACTGATACTCTGGTCCTCCCCAATTAACAGGGGGTGTTTCATATAGCAGATCAAAGGATCTATTCCGGAACTTGTGCCATGAAACCAGGACTCCAGTACTGCCAGGTCCTTCTTTAGCTGCAAGGTGCCGCTATTGTCGGATGCCCTACGAGGATAGGCATGTTCGGTCTTGTAACTGTGATAAAGTGCAGCTACCAGAGCGCCACTGCTGCCTAGGCCGTAGCCTTCGGGTATCGATGACTCAAAGTACAGACCCTTATCAAGGTCCCTGCCGAGTCGTACTGTGTCAAAGTTTTCCGGAAGCCGTCCTTCCTTCTCAAGGCTTAGCAGATGCTCGTAATACTCCCTGAGCAGCACATTGCTGCGACGGGCGTAGTCCAGGTCGGTATATCTGTTTTTGTTGATAAAACCCAGTGAACCGTTAAAATGGGCATAGGGAATTGTAAGACCCATAGAGCCCAATATGATACTGTACTCACCAAAGAGCATTATCTTGGAGTGGAAGAACTCGCTTTTATAGCTATTTTTTGGCATGGTCTGCTTTCTCAGTTTTTCATCCTATCAAGCCAGGATCAAATCTCGTCAATATTTCTTTCAGGACCGGGACCTATCTCATCATAGATCAGCTTTTGCTCGTGGCAAAGTGCACTTAGTTCCTTCTCTATAAAACTCCTTACTTTTTCCTCCTCTGAAGCGGGGTAAAGAAGGTGAACATTGGGTCCTGCATCCATGCTGAAGCCAATAGTCAGTCCACCGGCCCTGGCTTCCCTGATCAGTGCCAGAGCACTGATAGTGTTGGGGTGGAGCAGGGTATAGGAGGGTGTCGAACTCATCATTAATCCATGCAATGAGAGTGCCTCATTTTCCGCTATTTCAAAAAACTCATCCCAGTCACCGTCCTTCAGTATTCCGAGGAGTCTTTCGGTATGGTCCTTTGCCTGGCCAATCCTGGCATCACGATAGGGGTGGAAGTCCATCAGACTATGTCCCTCGCTGCTGCTGACCTTCTTCTTGGCGGGGTCGATAATCAGGATTGCATTGCGTATGGTTTTGAAGTCGTCTGCTACTTCCTCAACGGGGATGGCATACATATCCGAACTGCCTTTCAGGCCCTCAAATCTGCCCCACAGGGTCCAGCCTCCGTAAACGGATCGTGCAGCACTGCCAGAGCCCAGGCGTGCCAATCCCGAAGCCATCATTCTGTCGGGTTGTGTGTCCTCCTTACCCAGACTAAGGTTGTGTAGCTCGATAAGTCCCAGCGCCAGGGCGCTCATCGAACTGGCAGATGAGGCAATGCCCGAGGAGTGGGGGAAGGTGTTGCTGCTTTCGATATACAAGTGGTGCTTACGGATAAAGGGCAGGTGCCTCCGTGCATGCAGCATAAAGGCCTCTATCTTGTCGTTGAAGCTCTCCTTAACTTTTCCATTAAGGCTAAATGTAAAGCCGCCTTCAACAGCCGGCTCGGCCTTAATCCTTGTGCGGGTGACGGCCTGCCTTAGTGTGAAGCTGATGCTTGGATTTAAGGGCTCCTGAATATTCTTTTTGCCCCAATATTTTACAATGGCAAGATTTGAGGGGCTTACCCATTCCGCTTCAGCCCTTATCTCCCTGATCTGTGTCATTCTACTTTATTCAACCCCTGTTTAACATACTACCTGTACAAAAGTTCACCAAGCCCGAAAAGAGTCTTGTAGCCTTTGTCTGTGAAATATTGTGCTGTGTCAAAGTCTGTATCCCTTGCCATGAAAAGCACAAAATCCCCTCCCCAGGCTCCAAGTGATTTGATGCTGCCTGGAAAGTCAGGAAATATTTGCTCCCTGACAGGTTTCAGTCCGGTGGCTCCGGCCACCAGCCTTTCATGCTCGTCCATAAGTGTGGAAAACTCCCTTGCAGTGTTGATCTGCGCCATTTGTTCCGAAATCTCACTGATCCTGTTGATCAACCCCTGGTCTTTGGCTCTTTGCTGCAGGAAGCGCTTTACCTCGCTTGCCGAACTTTGCTTTCTGCCAGTCCAAACTACTCCAAGCTGGCTAAGAAAGGGCGGATTAAATGGAGCAACCACGACTTCTGCTTGTTGTCCTGGAAGGCGTCTATAAAACAAGGGATCGTTACTACCTGCGCAGGCAATGTCATAACCTGAACCTCCTATCGTTCTGTCCATTAGGGTATAGGGGTCAATATTGAGCCATCTGCCTAACATCCAGAGGAGAGTCGAACTACTTCCCCAGCCCCAGTCACGCCTAAATTCAAGCTTGCATTCTACCCTTAATCCGGTAGGAAACTCCCTGCCCTTCATCAAGGCAGCGGCTTCTTTTAATATCTTTTGAAGTGCCTCAGCACTGTTATTGGGGGGATCCGTATTATTGTGTTTTTGTAATACCTCTGTATCTTGGAGCTTGTTCTCCTCCAAGATCTCCAGGTTTGCATCAAAGGTGCAGTCAAGCCAGATCCGGCCCTGTTCCTTTGCCACCCAGTGGAGCTTTCCGGGTTCTGCCGGAGTGAAACTGAAACTTTGTCCCTGTTTCAGTGGCAGGGCAAGAGCCTTAGCTCCGTGAAGTACGAGGTACTCGCCAGATAATAGCAGTTTTCCGTTTGCGTGGCAGAACTCCATCACTGTTTTCTCCTTTGCTCAATAAAGTCCTTTACAGCCTTTACACTGACAGTGTGGGAATTAAAGTACTCAAAGGCAGCCTGTTTCTCCTCTTCGCTTGCATCAAGTGAGTTGAGTATATTGGGCAGGTGGAGTTTCATATGTCCCTTCTGTATTCCGGTGGTTACAAGCGATGCTACCGCACTGAAATTATTTGCCAGTCCTGCAGCTGCAGCAATTCCCATTAGTTCGGCAGCACTCGGCTCCTGTATGATCTCAAGAGCCTTGCGTGCAAGCGGATGCAATCTTGTAAGTCCCCCTACTGTTCCCACGGCCATAGGCAGGCATAGGGACATTGTGAAATGGTCATCAACAACACTGCATTCAGACAGGGAAGTGTAACGACCATTGCGTGAGGCATAGGCATGTCCTGCGGCCTCAATAGCTCTAAAGTCGTTGCCCGTTGCAAGTATCACGGCATCCACACCGTTGTAAATCCCTTTATTATGCGTTACTGCTCTGTCCACATTAGCTGTGGCAATATCAACGGCCAGTTTAAATCTACGGGCAAACTCAGTCGGGGTAAAAGTTCCGGCATAGGGTTTAAGTGCTTCGACAGGACACTCCACCGAGCATTTTACAATGCATCCTGGGTAATTGTTTGACAATATTGCCATAATGATTTCCGGTTCCCCAAGTTGCTTCTCACGGAAGAAGTCAAGTATAGGCTCCTTCATAGCCTCCAGAACTGTATTTATAAAGTTTGCACCCATACTGTCGGCCGTCTCGAAGTAAGCCTTTATACGGTACACAAAGGGAAGGGAGTGTGAACTGTGGGGTGTCCCGGCGGCAGCATACTCATCTGTTACTTTTCCTGCACCTGTTGCACTGCCGTGTTTTGACTCGCCGGCACTGACGTTTTGAGATACACTGCCAGATGTGGTGCCGGCAGTATGATGGCCTTGGTCGGAAGATAGTAGCTCCAACTGGATAATCCCGCCCCCTCGCTTTTCCATGGAGGCAGTTACCGGACTGACTTCCCGGCGTAGGTGATCTTTAAGTTCTTCTTCGTGCTTTCTTAGCTCAGCTTCGCTGCCATGCCATTCAAACCATAGATCCCCTGTCTTGACGGTTCCCAACACCTCAACCCGGAAGCCTCCGTTTTTTGCCCAAAAGGATGCCGCTCTGGAGGCTGCAGCGACTACCGAACTCTCCTCAATAACCATGGGAACGGCATAGAGCCGGCCATTGATCAGGAAGTTGGGTGCCACCCCGAAAGGCAGATAATAATTGCTTAGTGTATTCTCTGAAAAGTTGTCGAAGACCTCCTGCAGTTCAGTATGCCTGAAGCTGGCCAGAGTTTCATCAAACTCAGCCCCCAGGCCATAGGTCTCCCTGAGATATTCTATCTTTTGCTCACGCGAAAGTTTTGAAAATCCTTTGATTGGCTGCATTTATACCTTATTTGTCCGGTTGCTGCCTCAGTCTGAGATAAGCATCGGCCAGGCTCAGGCTCTTCTTCAATTGCTCGGCAAAGGCTTTAAGTTTACCGTAATCGCCCGTTGCATAGCGCAAAAATCCGGAGCCCATACCAAAGAGAGCCGGCATTCTGCAAGTTCTTACAAGCCTGTAGCCCTCCAGCACATCACTGATGCCCCCGGAGATTATAATATTTCTGGTGCGTATATATATCGAACTGTCAAGCATCTCGTTGACAAAGGCACACATTTCCGAAGCCGTGTGTCCAACGTTGGCAAAACTCTCAAAGGGCTTTGTGTCAAAATCCTCCTGTCTCCTCAGTTCCAGTAGGGTAAAGTTGGTGCCTCCAAGGGCACCAAACTCGATAGCTTCGAGGGGAAGCTGCAGCAGGGCTTTGAGGCTTTCAGGTCCCATTCCCTGGCCCACCTCTTTTACGATAAGTGGGATCCTTGTCTTTTCCACAAAGCGACTTAGGGTATTTATCGGTGCCTCCTCAAAGATGTCACCTTCGGGTTGGAAGGCTTCCTGTAAGGGGTTGACGTGGATTATCAGACCGTCGGCACGGAGCAGGTGAACCAGCTCCTCCAAGCGCTCCCAGGAACCGTCTTTGAGCATCTTTTCGAGCTGGGCTATGCCGATATTGGCAAAGAGGGGAACCTCATTCCCGATTATATCGCGCACGTCGAAATCCTTCCAATGGCTTCTGTCCTCAAGCAGTATCCTACATGATCCAAGTCCCATGCCCATGCCGTACTCGGCGCAGACCCTTGCCAGGTTTCTGTTGATTTCCGCGGCACTACGTGTGCCTCCGGTCATGCTTGAGACCCAAACAGGCAGCTGCATCCGTTTTCCGGCAAAACTGATTGGTGTGGGTGCCCCGCTGTGATGAGGTGACAACATAGGTTCATAGTTGAAGTAACGGTTTGCATCCGCCCCTTCAATCCTCGACTTGAAAGCCAGTTCGATATGCTCCTTTTTCCTTTCTTCCATAAGATTTAAAGTCTGCCAGGTTTAGCTGCCTAAAGGTACTGAAAATGTACCTTAAATGTAACTATAGCAGACGTGAGATCACAAGTCTCAATATTTCTGAGGTGCCTTCACCTATTTGCAGCAGTCGCTGGTCGCGGTAAAAGCGTTCGACGGGGTTGTTTTTAAACAGACCCGAACCGCCAAAGATTTGCACTGCCTCGTCGGCTATCTCACGGGCAATCTCGGATGTGTATAATTTGGCAATTGCCGCCTCACGTGTGTAGCTGTAGCCCCTGTCCTTGAGGATACAGGCCTTATAGAGCGTGTTACGTGCAAGTTCAAGCTTCATATCCATATCGGCCAGTTTAAAACTGATGGCCTGGTTGCGGATGATGGGTTTACCAAACTGCACTCGCGTTTTTGCATGCTTAAGTGCCAATTCATAAGCACCTTGAGCAAGCCCAAGGCCCATTGCTGCTACCGACAGTCGTCCACCGTCAAGCGTTTTGAGCATGTACTTTGCACCCTGCCCTTCCTTTCCAAGCAGGTTTGTATATGGTACCCTGCAATTGTCAAAAGTCAGCTTTGCAGTATCGGCAGCCCTCCACATCATCTTGCCAAGCATCCTTTCAGCCTTAAAGCCTGGTGTATCCCTTTCCACAAGAATAGTAGTAAGCCTGCTCTGACCTGACTCATCAGTAGTCTTGACCTGCAGGGTCACCCCAAGGGTAATGGGAGTGGAGGCGTTTGTAATAAACCTCTTAGCACCATTAATAACCCAGTGATCACCATCCCTCACAGCCGTCGTCTCCGTTCCAAGAGCATCAGATCCTGCGTTCTCTTCAGTCAGACCAAAGCCCCAAAGCTTTTGTCCGGTAGTCAGCTGTGGCAGGTATTTCATCTTCTGCTCCTCGGTACCGTAATCCAGTATCGGCACCAGACCCAGACTGTTGTGGGCCACCACTGTGGCGGCTTGTGAACTGTCAACGCGGGCAAGTTCCTCAACCGCAATAATATATGAAAGCGTATCCAGGCCACGTCCTCCATATTCCTTAGGCATGTTAAGGCCCAGGATACCGGCGTTGCCCATCTTGTGTGTAAGTTCAACCGAGAACTCCTCATTCTCGTCAAGCATGGCAGCTTTGGGCGCAATCTCCCTTTCGGCAAATTCCCTAATCTCTCTTCTCAGCGCCTCATGCTGCTCTGTCAATAGCGGGTTCATCAATTACGTTTTAGTGAATTGTTTAACGATATAATCAGATTAACAAAAGTATTAGCTTGAAAATCAGGATGCCTGCGTAGGTTCTATCTCAACGAGAACCTCATTGGCCTTGACCTGGGTACCAGATTGAGCATGTACCAACCTGACCCTTCCGCCGGCAGGGGCCGTCAGAAGGTTTTCCATCTTCATGGCCTCCAGTACCACAAGGGTATCACCAGCACTTACAAGATCTCCTTCCTTTACCTTCACCTCGACAATGCGACCCGGGATAGGGGCTTTTACATTGTCGCCACTACGCTTCTGTGCGGAAGTATCTGCCTTGGTCTGCAAAGGCAGAACAGGTCTGACCGCCCAGCGGCTCATGCCATGTTCAAGCACAAAGCCTGCCTGCTCAGCACTTGCCCATGCAAAGCGGAAGGACTCTCCAGAAAGGGTGAAGCCCAGCACAGTCTCATCAAGGAAGGCATTCTCTACCTGGTAGCGGTTTGACGCATTTACAGTTACCGAAACAGCACGTCCTGCTCCTTCCCACGAGATATTGTAAGACTCTCTGTTAAGCAAAAACTCATACTGTCGGTCCAGTCTCCAAAAGCCGGTGCTTTGCCAGACCGACTCACCCTTATTACGGTAGAGTAATTGCAGCATCAGCGCTGCAATTGCAGCAACCTCAGGGTTGATAATCTTTGCAGCCCTGTACTCATGTTTTGAGCAAAAGGCGGTGGTCGTGTCCCCTGCCATGTACTTCCCGCTCAGCATAATGCTTTTGAGGTATTCGATATTTGTGTCTATCCCACAAATCAGCGTTTCACCAAGGGCATTTAGATGTCCTGCAATAGCAGCATCACGTGTTGGCGCAAGGGTAATCACCTTTGCAAGCATGGGGTCGAAGTTGGGTTTGATTTCCACGGGGGTATCAAACCAGGTATCCGTGCGTGCAAGTATGTTAGAGGGCCACTTGACCTTCAGTATCTGTCCCGGTGATGGAATAAAGTCACGCAGTGGGTTTTCGGCATAGATACGGCTCTCTATTGCATGTCCATTGATGCGGATATCGTCCTGGGTGAAGGGGAGGGGCAGACCCATTGCCACCTTCAGCTGCAGTTCCACCATGTCGAGTCCGGTAATACTTTCAGTAACCGGGTGTTCGACCTGCAAGCGGGTATTCATCTCGAGGAAGTAATGCCTGCCCGACTCGTCGAGCAGAAACTCTACTGTGCCGGCATTATGATAGCCGATGGCCCTGCAAAGCGCCAGAGCATCACGGGTCAATTGGGCACGCTTCTCCTCCGATAGTCCCGGAGCAGGAGCCTCTTCGATAATCTTCTGGAAGCGCCGCTGTATGCTGCATTCCCTCTCGAAGAGATGCACCAGGTTGCCGTGCAGGTCGCCGAAGACCTGCACCTCTATATGGCGAGGGTTTTCTATGTATTGTTCGAGGTAAACAGTATCGTTGCCGAAGTAGTTTGCCGCCTCACGAGCTGTTTGTGACAGTTTGTCGGCCAGCATTGCAGGGTCTTCGATCTTCACCATACCCTTACCACCACCACCGGCAGCAGCTTTTACGATAAGTGGATAGTGCAACGCGGAACTCCTCCCGGCAATTTCGTTGATTGATCCTTCGATGGACATTGTGACGGGGACCTGGTTTTCCATTGCAATCCTGCGGGCAGTTATTTTGTTGCCCATCAGTTCAATAGCCTCCGGTGAGGGACCAACAAATATCAGTCCGGCAGCCTCGGTCCTCCGTGCAAAGTCTGCATTCTCAGAAAGGAAACCATAGCCGGGATGGATGGCATCAGCCCTGTATCTCAGAGCCAGGGACACAATCTCTGCGGCATTGAGGTATGTATCTGCAAGTGATTCACCCTGTATGTAGGCCTTTTCGTCGGCAAAGGTGTCGGGTTCGCTGTCGCTTACCAGTCCTATGGTTCTGATTCCCATCGCGCGTGCACTTCTAACGATTCGAAGCGCCACCTCTCCTCTGTTTGCTATAAACAATCGTCTTATAGGTCGAAAGCTGATACTTCCTTTAGTCATTCCAAACTGGTTTTCGTTTTTCAAAGAAGGCACTCAGGCCTTCCCGGCCATCGGTTGAGGTACGTGCCGCAGCAATAAGTCGTGCACAGTACTCATCCAGGTCTTCGCCTATAGGAACAACATAAGAACCCAAACGGTTCAGTAACAACTTTGTCTCTTTTAATGCCTGAGGACTATTCTTTGCCACCTCGGCCGCCAGTTCTCTGGTCTTCACGGCCAGCTGCTCCTCACTGAAAAGAAAGTTAACAAGTCCAAAACTTAATGCTTCGCTTCCGCTAAAGCGCCGTGCAGTAAGGAAGAGCTGCCTTGCAGCAGATATTCCGATTTTTCTTACAACACAGGGAGCAACTGTGGCGGGAATAAGACCAAGTCTGACTTCGCTAAATGCAAATTCAGCATCGGGTGTAGTGCAGACAATGTCGGCACAGGCCATCAATCCAAGGGCGCCCCCGTAGGCGCCCTTGTCAACCCTGACAATAACCGGTTTTGGGTAGCTGTACATTGTCGAGTAGAGCTTATTGAAAAGCCTTGCATCTTCGAGGTTTTGCTCCTCAGTCTGGTTCATACCTTCCTTCATCCAGGCCAGATCTGCACCCGAGGAGAAGATGCCTCCATTACCGCTGATTACGAGGGTGGTGAACTTTGAACTTTCAGTACTTTCTTCAAAGAAACGGATTAGTTCGGTAATCAAAATCTTGTCCAGCGCATTGCGCTTTTCAGGGTTATTGAGTTCGAGGTAGCATATTTCGCCTGAGTACTTCTTAATCAGTGACATGTCAATGAGTTTAGAACTTTTTTAAGTTAACACATCTACGGGATAAAAGCCACTACATTCTGAATATTCCATAGCTGGCACTTTCAGACGGGGCATTGAGTGAGCTTTCGAGTACCATGCCAAGTATGCTGCGGGTTTGAGCCGGATCGATCACCCCGTCATCCCAAAGACGTGAGGTACTGTACCAGGGAGAACCTTCAGACTCGTATTTCCGGAAGATGCTTTGTTCGATAGCCTCCAGTTCCTCTTGCGAGACTGTTCCTCCTGTTGCAGCAGCCTGTTCCTGCTTGAGAGTGATTAGCACCTGGGCAGCCTGACGGGCGCCCATCACTGAGATGCGGGCATTTGGCCACATAAAGAGGAAGCGTGGATTATAAGCCCTGCCACCCATTGCATAGTTGCCTGCCCCGTATGATCCCCCGATAATCACAGTAAAGAAAGGAACCTGGGAGTTGGCCAGTGCATTAACCATCTTGGCCCCATCCTTTGCGATCCCTTTGTGTTCATATTCACGGCCTACCATAAATCCTGTAATGTTTTGCAGGAAGATCATGGGTATGCCACGGCTGTTGCATAGCTGAATAAAGTGAGTGCCTTTCAGGGCCGACTCCGAAAAGAGTATGCCGTTGTTTGCCAGTACACCGACCTGGTAGCCAAAGAGGCGGGCAAAGCCCGTTACCAGCGTTGTACCGTAGTTGGCTTTAAACTCCTGAAAACTGTCTCCGTCAATAATCAGGTTGATAATCTCCCTGACATCGGGCCAGCTTTCTCCCTGAGTAGGAATAAGTGAGTAGAGATCTTCGCTGAGGCCTTTGGGACCCTTTGTTTCAACCCTGTCAAGTAGGTATTTGGTTTGACAAGGCATATTTTCAAAGATGCGCCTGCATATTCTGATGGCATCTTCGTCGTCTTCTGCAATATGGTCTGCCACACCTGAGATGGAGGTGTGCACTTCAGCACCACCAAGTTCCTCAGCACTGACTTCTTCCCCAGTAGCTGCTTTGACAAGCGGTGGACCTGCAAGGAAGATGGTTCCCTGATTCCTGACAATTATTGTCTCATCACACATGGCCGGGATATAGGCGCCACCGGCAGTACAAGATCCCATTACAATTGCAATCTGGGCAATGCCCTTAGCCGACATGCGAGCCTGGTTGAAGAAGATACGGCCAAAGTCATCCTTGTCAGGGAAGACGTTGGCCTGTTCAGGAAGGAAAATTCCTCCGGAGTCAACCATGTAGATACAGGGTAGCTTGTTTTGCTCAGCAATCTCCTGAGCCCTAAGGTGCTTCTTTATAGTTTCGTGTACGTATGTTCCCCCTTTGACTGTGGCGTCATTGGCAACAATCATAACCTCCCTGCCGTGGACGATGCCGATACCAGTTACTATCCCTGCAGCAGGAAACTCGTCATTGTACTGGCCGTTTGCAGCCAGGGGTGAAAGTTCCAGAAAGGGAGTATGCGGGTCAACCAGCAGGTTGACACGGTCCCGAGCCAGGAGTTTACCTCGCGCCTGGTGTTTCTCACGCATCTTTTGCGGGCCACCCTTAGTCGCCTGGCGGATACGCTCAAGTAGTTCTGCTGCCAGGTCTCTGTTGACCTTTTCCCTTGCTTTAGCCCTGTCGGGTGTATTTTGCTCTGCTTTTGAAGCCATACTACTTAGTTTATCATCTTCATAATATGGCACTAATAGAGGTGAAGCTTTTGCTTCCGCTTGTGCCATTATGTCGTAGACTTAAAACCCTGCATCCGGTTAAAGGTTTACCGCCACTTACGAAATTTATGAACTATAATGTAAAAGATACAGAGATTGCTGGAGTGAGATTGGATTTATTTATCCAGGTCTTGATACAGTGTTGATTCTATACAATACTTATTTTTCTGGTATTGACTAAGTTTGGAATAACGGAGGTGAGGATGGAACTGCGTGAATGGTAATTAAATATTTAAATATGCTTGTCTATAGGGATGCATTGCCTGAGGGATACGGGAGATGCTGCAATGTTTTGTCAGGAAGAGAAAAAAATAGAATGACTTCAGTATATTTAAAGCCTTAAAACAGATAAGGTGAGATACTTGTGTTTGATACTGGTGGCGGTATTGGTTCTTGCGTGCAGTGGTAAGTCCATTACCAGGGCGGAGTCTGTGCATAAGACTAAGAATGGTGATACTGTTGAGACAGATGGGGGAGCATCTGTCTCAAAGAAGGGAATTGTTGAGATGGTTCAGGAAAACCATGAGGACATGGTTGACTTGAGTCCCGGGGAACTATATCTCGACAGAGTGGTGCTTACTACAGCTAAGGACTCATCGTTATTTGAGGAGCTTAGGGCAAAGGCACTGGTAGAAGCTTTTGAGAATATGTCTTTGGGTGAAAAGCTGCTAGCCATCGGCGAACACTTTATGGGTGTGCCTTATGTGTCGGGTACCCTGGAAACCGAAGGGGAGGAGAGACTTGTAATCAATCTCAGGGAACTGGATTGTGTGACCTTTGTCGAGTATGTGATGGCCATGGCTCTGAGCTTTGAGGATACAGCCGGGGACTTCAGATCATTTACACGTCAATTAAAGAATCTCCGTTACAGGGCTAATGAAAGGGTCTCTTATGAAGCCAGGTTGCACTACTTCAGCGAATGGATACTAGATAAAGAAGCTAAAGGCATACTCAGCACAACCAATCAAACAATCGGCAATGCCACGATGAAGACTAAGGTCGACTTTATGTCCACCCATGCCAATCTCTATCCCGTATTACAGAATAATCCCTCACTTATCGCAAGATTCAAGGAGATTGAAGGTAGCATCTCAGCTCATGAGTTCAGGTATTTTACATCAGATACCATTGCTCATATCGAGCATCTTGTTGAAAACGGTGATCTGATCGCCTTTGTTACCAGCACCCCCGGATTGGATTTCTCCCATTGCGCCTTTGCAGCAAAGCGAAATGGACGTCTCTATGTTCTGCATGCTTCAACACGGGAAAACAAGGTTGAGTACAGTCCCGTTCCCCTTAGCGAATACATTGGTCAAATGCGCGGTGTTACAGGAATTGTTACTGCCCGCTTCAGGTAACAGTTCCTAACCTTTGGCCTCCACCAGAGTGGAGGCCTGTATATTTCTATGCACTTTTCAGGGCACAATTGTTATAACAAATGTTTATTTATGCTAAATTGCCTTATCTTTCCGTTATCGAAAACGGAGTAAGAAATTTTAGTTGTAATAAACATCAGATGGTTAATTAACATAGTGAATATGAGCAGGCAAGTATTGATAAAGAAGGCATCGGGAGAGTTTGTTCCATTTTCTAAGGAAAAGCTTGCTACTTCTTTGGAGCGTTCAGGTGCAAGTGATGAAACTGTTTCACTTGTTCTAAAGGATATTGAGTCATGGGTTGTGGAGGGAACTACAACGGCAAAGCTTTACAGGAGGGCATTTATGCTGCTTCGCAGACACCAGAAATTCACGGCTGCACGGTATAGTCTCAAGAATGCATTGATGGAACTGGGACCTACAGGTTATGCATTTGAGAAGCTTATGGGGCATGTCTTCAGGGCCATGGGCTTCAGTGTGGAGGTTGGCATAGAGGTGGAAGGTAAGTGTGTAACACATGAGGTAGATGTGCTTGCAACTAATCACAAGCACCAGCACTTCGTGGAATGTAAGTTTTACAACAGTCCCGGCAAAAGCGCCAATGTCCAGGTTCCCCTTTACATCCGGTCAAGGGTCAATGACATTATTGATAAGAGAAGGACCCAGGAGCAGTACAAGGACTTTGTATTTCATGGTTGGGTAGCTACCAACACTCGTTTTACCAGTGATGCTCAATCCTTTGGTGAATGTAGTGGTCTGAATCTGATTAGCTGGGACTACCCAGAAAACAGGAGTCTGAAACGACTTGTTGAGGACAATCAGCTATTTCCCATCACAGCACTGACCAACCTGACCAAGGCAGAGAAGGAAAAGCTGCTTTCAGACGGTGTTGTGTTGTGCAAGGAAATCAACGACAACCCAGAGCTGCTAAAGATTCTCGATCTGAAACCGGCGAAACTCAAGCAGGTATTATATGAGGTGAAGGACCTGAGTGTTAAGAAATAAACCTGGTTATGAGGCAAAGCATAAACGCTACTTTTTACATAATAATAGGAAGGACGTTATGCCTGCTTTTTGCGGCATTGCTGGTAAGCGGTTTTGAGTTATATACAAGACCTGGCTTTCAATTGGCAAGTGCCGTCAACTCCCTTTCCCAGTCTTCGGTGTTGTGTATGACTCAGGATAGTGTGGGCTTTCTGTGGATAGGGACCAAGGACGGTCTCAACCGCTTTGACGGCTATGAATTTGTAACCTACAAGTACGACAGAGATAATATCAACTCCCTATCCAGTAATGAGATAAGCTGTCTTGTTATCCAAAACAACAGATGGCTCTGGATAGGTACCCGCAGTGGGGGTATCAACCGCCTGGAGTTTGCCACTGGAGCCATCACTCGTTTCAGCGGGCTGACCTATGACGATCAGGTAAGAGATCTGTATATAGACAGTGAGGGGCAGTTGTGGGCAGGTACAGCCGAGGGACTTCTGAAATATGACTACGACAAGGAGCGCTTCGTGAATATTACAGGAAGCATTGTATACAGAAATGAAAACAATGAGGTGTTTTCACCCTCACGACAAAACCTCTCAATAGTATCAATTTATCAGCACGAACCAACTAAGCTTCTGCTGGGAGCAGAGAATGGTTTGTTTGAGTTTGACTTCAAAGAGCATACATCCTTCCGCTCAGTGGTGCTGCCAAACAGAAACCAAAGTGTTTTTACCAAGATAAGGCGTGACAGCAAAGGGCAGTTGTGGGCTTCATCGTATGACGGTCTGATGCTGCTCAGAAAGAACAACAAGAGGAGCGGTTACGATATAGAATATTACAACGAAAACGCACCGGCACCACGTACTCTGCCGGTGGACTGGGTACAGGACTTTATAGAGGACAAGGACGGCAATATGTGGTTAGCCACCAGGGGTAGTGGACTACTCAGAATGGTGGATGGCAATATAGCCGATGTGTTCGACAATACAATAGGCCGTGATGCCACGATGCCCGACAACCTCGTCAATTCTCTGTTTATCGACCGCACAGGCGTACTCTGGATAGGTACCGAAAACAAGGGGCTCTGCTGTCTTGACCTTTATGCAAAGAAGTTCAGGTCCATAATTCAGGAAGCTGGTGGATTAAGCGACAACCTTGTAACGGCTCTGACAGGTGGACAAAGCGTACTCTATGCTGGAACAGCCTCATCCGGTATTGATATCTTCAGGATAGAAGGCAAGCGCTTTTACAAATTAGGAAATATCCCCCGTGTAGTAATCGGGGCAGGACGCTGGAAAAAGGAAGTTTCCGCACTCTGTCTGGATTCCGACAGTAATCTTTGGATTGGTACGGCGACCAACAGACTTGTTGTTCTCAATCGGAACGGTAGTTCCGATAGTTATGTAGTCAACGGCTTCGTGTTTTCCTTGCTAGAGGACAAGGAAGGCAGAATCTGGTTTGGTACCTGGGGACAGGGTTTCGGATACATTGACAAGCGCACCCGCAACATTGTCCAGTATTATGATACTCCCATTACAGTACTGGGTCTTGAAAGCGATAAGGTAATTGCTCTTCTGATAGACTCCCATGGACTGTTATGGGTTGGTACCAAGGGTGGAGGCTTAAGTGTTGCCCGTATCGACGATATACTACAACGAAGGGTCAGGTTCAGAACCTTTATGCATGATCCTGAGGACGAAACCTCACTTGCCTATAATGATGTTTACGGTATCCGGGAGGATAGAGAAGGCCGGATCTGGATTGCAACCGGCAAGGGCCTGAATATGTTGGATCACGAGACTGTTGGTAATGTACTTGATAGCAAAGTGGTGTTTCAGCACATAGGAGAGGATGATGAACTCCTTGGTGGTCTGGTTTACTCTATTCTGGAAGACAACTCAGGACATCTGTGGATTGGCACAAACAGGGGTTTGTGCCGCTATTCCCATAAAGGGGGAAAGGTTGTAAACTATGACCCCAACGACGGACTTCCATGTTCAGGGTTTGAGCCCAACAGTGCCTTCCTTAACCCTCATACCGGGGAGATGCTTTTTGGCGGTGTTGACGGAATAGCAATTTTCCATCCGGACAGTATTGAAAACAATCCCTTTGACGCAAAGGTGGCAATAACGGGTATGAGGCTTCACAACAATATTGTGCTGCCTATGCAGAAAGCAAATGGCAGAAGCATCCTCGACATAAACATCTTTTTCAAGGACACAATCTCTCTGGCTTATAGTGACAATGAAGTTTCTTTCGAGTTTTCAGCCTTCCATTTTTCAAGTCCAGAAAAGATAAGGTATGCATACCGGCTTGTGGGTTTTAATGACACATGGCAGGAGATATCCGGACGCAACCGCAGGATCAACTATACAAACCTTAAGCCGGGAAAATATACGCTTCAGATAAAGGCAACAAACAATGACGGAGTGTGGTCTCCTCATGTATGTGAGTTGCACATAAACGTTGCACCTCCATTTTGGCTTACACCATGGGCTTACGGAGTATATGCAATACTGATGCTGATCCTGCTTATCATATTCAGGAAGTACTCAGTAATTGCAGTAAAGAAGAAGAACCAGCTTATAATCGAGAGTATTAAACATAAGAAAGAGACTGAGCTTTCCGAGGCCAAGATGAGGTTCTTTACCAATGTCTCACACGAGATTCGTACCCCGCTTACCCTTATCCATTCACCATTAAAGCAATTGCTTGACAGGGGAGATCTGGACTGGGAAATAAAGAGGAGCCTGTTACTGATATACAGGAATGTAAAACGACTTATGGTTCAGGTCAATCAGTTGTTGGATCTCAGGAAAATGGACAAGGGTGAGTTCACTGTCCGCAAGTCTGTTTTTGCTTTGGATACCCTTATCAGGGAGGCTATTGTGGACTTTGAATCATTAATTACTAAGAACCATATTAAGATAGATTTCAGGAATAACGTGGCAGACAGCAGGATTAAATCAGAAAGGAACCTTGTTGAAACCATTGTTCACAATCTGGTATCAAATGCGCTTAAATTTTCTCCGGTCAACTCAACTGTAACCATCTCCATTGAAAGACAGGAAAAGGAGAGCGGAGATGATGTCCTGATTCTGAAGGTCAGGGATGAAGGCCCCGGTATTCCTGAGGATACAATCAATAGTGTGTTTGATCGCTTCTACCAGGTCAAGAGGGATGCCTTTGAGCATCTTGGCGGCTCAGGACTGGGACTGGCAATTGTCAAGGAGTTTGTTGAAAAACTTGGAGGGGAAGTTGTGGTGCAGAACCAGGTGGATAAAGGCTGTTGCTTTACAGTGGTTCTTCCTCCAGGGGATCTGTCAGAAGCGGAGAAATTGACTGCTGATGAACCAGTAGTCAGGGAAGAGTTTGATGCTGTAGTCCTTGATGAGAACTACTCTGTTTCAGGTGGCAATCAGGTGCTTATGATAGTTGAAGATGACGCAGATCTTGCCGCATATCTGAGCTCCGTGTTCAGCAGGAAATTTAAGGTTCACGTCTTTGATGACGGAGACAAGGCCGCCGCCGAAGTGAGGGATCTCATTCCTGACCTGATAATCTGTGATATTATGCTTCCCGGTATGAATGGTATTGACTTTACCAAACTTGTGAAAATCAATCAGGAAACCTCCCACATACCTGTAATCATGCTAACCGCAAGAGCCGGAGATGAGGATAAGTTTGCCGGCTTCCAGGTAGGAGCGGATGCCTACATTGTAAAACCATTCAGTATCAATGTACTGGAAGCCCAGGTTGCTTCGATCCTGAAGTCCCGCCAGGCCTTCAGAACCAAATTCAGCAAGCAGCTCACTCTTGAACCGGGACAGGAAGTTATTACTCCCAGCGATGAGAAATTCCTTCGCAGACTCCTTGAGATCACTGAAAAGTATATGTCAGACCCATCGTTTGACGTCGCCATCCTCGTTGATGAGATGGGCATGAGCCATTCCAAGATACTCAAAAAGATTAAGGCTCTCACCGGACTATCTCTTGTCGAATTTATAAGGTCCATGAGGATCAAAAAAGCAGTTCAAATCTTCAGTCAGGATAAGCTATCAGTCTCAGAAGTCGCATTTATGGTAGGATTCTCCGATCCCAAGTATTTCGGTAAGTGCTTTGCAAAAGAGATAGGGATGAAGCCCACCGATTTTATCAAGCAGTATCACGAATAGCACAATAGTCTGGTAGCCAATATAAAAGCACCCCGGCAGTAAAGCTCGCAGAAGCTTTACTGCCGGGGTGCTTTGTTTGGAAATCTTAACATTTCAGGAGTAAAATTTTCACTTGCAAAAAATTTACACCGTTTATGCAGATTTTTCCTCCTTCCTGCAATTTCATCTACCACTATCACAGGAATTTACCCTTCACCCACATAGCGTAGTTCTAATTTTGATTACACAGGCAATCACTGCTAATCACTAGTCAAAATCAAATTCAATATTTATGAAAAAAGAAATCTATGCATTGTTGAAGCGGGCTTTTGTCACAGTCTTGCTTCTGACTGGCGTTCATTATGGGTTGGGCGCTCAGAACATAACTGTCTCAGGACAGGTGATGGGTCCTGATGGGCTTGGCCTGCCCGGGGTCAGTATTATTATCCAGGGAACAGCTAGTGGTACCGTGAGTAATGTTGACGGTACTTATAGTCTTGGTAATGTTCCTTCTGATGCCATTCTGGTCTTCAACTTTGTAGGATTCCAGACTCAGGAAGTGGCTGTCAATGGTCGTACACTTATTAATGTAGCCCTGGAAGAGGAACTGATGGGTCTAAATGAAGTTGTAGTAATCGGTTATGGTACCCAAAGACGTGAAGCTGTTACCGGTTCGGTTTCAACAGTTGCCGGTGACCGTTTGAGGGAAGTTCCTTCAGCCAATATCACCCAGGCACTACAAGGCAGGGTAGCCGGTGTTGAATTGTCTCAGGTATCTTCTAAGCCTGGAGCAGAAATGCAGATTCGTATCAGGGGTACACGTTCACTTAATGCAACCAACGATCCTTTGATTGTACTCGACGGAATTCCATTTGCAGGTAAGCTTAGCGATATCAGTCCAAGTGATATCAAGAGCATCGATATTCTGAAAGATGCATCTGCTTCTGCTATCTATGGTTCACGTGGTGCCAACGGTGTAATTATTATCACTACCCACAAGGGTATGAAGGGACAGGCTGCCAGGATTTCCTACAATGGTTATGTTGGTGTAAGGACTCTGTTTAACAGGTATCCTATGATGAATGGTCCTGAGTTTGTTCAATTGCGTAAGGACATAGCTGAGCATGGAACAAGTGGAACCAGGTTTGAAAACAGTCTGGAAGAGTCCAACGACATCAATACAGACTGGCAGGATCTGATGTATGAAAACGGTCTTGTTACAAATCATGATATCAGTGTGACAGGTGGTACTGAGACTGCAAACTATAATGTGGGTATTGGCTACTACAATGATGAATCGTTGCTTCCTGGTCAGGACTTTGAACGTTACTCACTGAGAGCTTCTGTTGAGCAAAAGATTGGTAATTATGTAAGCGTTGGCTTGACTACCAACTCCAACTACTCAGTAAGAAATGGTGATAATGTACCTATGTACTCAGTACTTAGTGCTTCACCATTGATCAGTCCTTATGATGATGAAGGAAATCTAAAGAGGATTATCCGTATGTCAACCGACAACCAGTGGAACGCAACCCGTGAGACCATGGAAAGTCTTGGTGATCAGTGGGCTAACAGAACACGCGGATTCGGTACATACAACTCAGTATATGGAGAAGTTGAAGCTCCATGGGTAAAGGGACTAAAGTACAGGATTAATGTTGGTTTGAACTACCGTCAGGAACACTTTGGACAATATACCGGACAGGCTGTATTTAGTGCTGACGAGACTACATTATCATCTGCAACTGTATCCAACAGCCATACATTCAACTGGGCAATAGATAACCTTCTGACTTTTGATCGTCAGTTTGGTAAACACAATCTTAACCTCACTGGTCTGTACTCAGCTGAAAAGAACACATACTTCAGATCTCGTTTTGACGGTAGAGGAATCACCTCAGATCACCTTCAATATTATAACCTTGGATTCGCTGAGGATGAGTTAAGTGCTAATCCCGGCAATCAGAATTATGAGGAAAGTGGTCTTATGTCATGGATGGGTCGTGTAATCTATTCATATGACAACAAGTACATGGCTCAGATTTCAGTTCGTTCAGACGGTTCTTCCCGCCTTGCTGAAGGACACAAGTGGCATTCTTATCCTTCCATTTCATTGGGATGGAATATCAATAGAGAAAGCTTCCTATCTGATGTAATGTGGATGAATCAATTGAAGCTGCGTGCAGGTTACGGACAAACATCCAACCAGGCAATTCCACCTTATTACACAATGGGTACACTTGCATCACGTCCATACAACTTCGGTAATACAAATGCAACAGGTTTCTACGTTAGAGACCTACCAAATGTAAATTTGGGTTGGGAGTTTACCGAGTCATATAATGTTGCACTTGATTTCACTGTATTAAACAGCCGTCTGAGCGGATCGTTCGAGTACTATCATCAATATACAAGCGACCTTCTCTTCCTGGTTAAGTTACCTGAAACCTCAGGAGCTAGCAGTGTAATGGCAAATATTGGAAAATCTGAAAACAGGGGATGGGAGTTGAATCTTAATGGTACCATTATCGATAACAGGGGTGGATGGACCTGGGATGCTGGTTTCAACTTCTACACAAACAAGAACCAGATTACGGAACTTGCTTCAGGACTGGATAGGGATGAAGCCAACTCATGGTTTGTTGGTAGCCCGATCAACGTTATATATGACTATAAAAAAATAGGTCTGTGGCAGGAAGGTGATCCTTACCTCAATATTCTTGAGCCGGGTGGTAATGTTGGTATGATCAAGGTTGAGTATACAGGTGAGTATAATGAAGATGGTACACCTGTAAGAGCTATCGGTGCTGATGACCGTCAGATACTGGAAGTTGATCCGAAATTTCAGGGAGGTTTCAACACAAGAGTTGCATACAATAACTGGGATCTTTCTGTTGTAGGTGCTTTCAGACATGGAGGTATCCTTATCAGTACCCTTCACTCTGCCAATGGTTATCTGAATATGCTCAGCGGCCGTCGTAACAATGTAAAGGTTGACTACTGGACACCTGATAATACAGATGCTAAGTATCCTCGTCCGGGTGGTGTCACAAGTGGAGATAACCCAAAATATGGTTCAACCATGGGTTACTTCGATGGTGGATATTTGAAGATCAGGACTATCACACTGGGTTATAACTTCAACAAGAAAGCTCTGGATAATATAGGTATTTCAAACCTCCGAGTATATGCTACTGTACAGAATCCTTTTGTACTGTTTAGTCCTTTCAATGACGAAACTGGTATGGATCCTGAAACAAACTCATACGGTGATGAAAACTCTGCTGTAGTAGGATATCCAAGTCGTTTGCTGACCATCGGTACGAACACACCGGCAACAAGGAACTACCTCGTTGGTGTTAGCCTGAGCTTCTAATTACAACTAAATAACTGAAAGTTTATGAACAGATCAAGAATATTATCATATATCGGAATTGCACTGATTGCATTTTCCGTAGCGGCTTGTTCAGATGATTTGCTGGATGAACAGCCCAGATCGAAGTTTGGACCCGACTTTTTCTCAACTGAGAAAGGTCTGAATGCAGGTATTACGTCACTGTATGCCCACATGAGATGGATTTACGGACAGGCATATTATTACAATGCGTGTCTTACAGGTACTGATGAATATACATGGGCACAAAGTGCTGATGGTAACTTCAAGGATATGGACCTATCGGGTGTTGGACAGCTTACACCTAGTACCAGCCGTTCTGACGTAATTTGGGGTGTCTGCTTTACCAACATCAACACTGCCAATGCAATCATTGAGAATGGAGAAGGTCTGGGTCTGGCCCCCGCTCTTATTGCCGAAGCTCGCTTCTTCAGGGCATTTGACTACTTCCTGCTTACCCAGACTTTTGGTGGTGTGCCCCTTGATCTGGGTTCTGGTGAACTGAAGTTTAATATCAGTCCATTGCGTACATCTGTCAGGAATACAGTAGCTGAAGTATATACTAGAGCTATTTTCCCTGACCTGTTAAAGGCGATCAATGATCTGCCTGAAAACCCAAGAGTAACAGGTGGTGTAACCAAGAATGTTGCCCGTTTGTACCTGGCCAAGGCATATCTGACCTATGGATGGTGGCTTGAAAATCCAAACGGTATTCCCACATATCCAGAAACTCAAAGGCAGGATCCTGACGGACATAATGCTGCATGGTACTTCCAGGAAGCTTATGACGTAGCTCTTGAAGGTATCAAGAACCCTGGTCCTTACAGGCTTATGGATACATTCTACGAATTGCATCTAGGAGATAACGAACGTAATGCTGAGATGATGTTGTGGGCAGACCACACTGAAGAAAGTGAATACTACAATGGTGGTAGCCTGTCATACGGTAGTGGTGGTGCTCCGGATAACTTTGCAGTCTGGATGGTAACCTGCAACTATACCCTTGTAAGAAGTGCCAAAGATGCCGCAAGAACAGTAGATGAAAGTTCGGTACATCGTGAAGCTTCTCAAGCCTATGGTCGTCCATGGACCCGTATGGCGCCTCCTGTAGAAGTCTTTACAAACACCTTTGCTGACAAGACCTATGACTCACGTTATGACGGTACTTTTGTTACGACCTATCGTGCTAACTGGTTCAAAGGTGGAGTAACTCAGGAAGTACTTTACAATGCCAACGGTATGGAAGTTAGAAATGGTGATGCCATCCTGACCTTCCTTGACGAAGATGATCCAAACATTGTATTTCCGACTCAGGCTGATGACAAGAGTCAATTGGGATATGACTACAGCAACCTTGGTGCCGGTGAATTGCCAGGTCGTGCAGACTATGTAGTAGGCCCAAGCAATATCAGTCGTCTTCGTTACCCGGGACTGTGGAAGCTCGGTACCTATCGTAAGGATACTGGTGACGGACTTGGTCAGCCCAATGCTGGTCTAACCCGTCCATACTATGTTGCCAAGTTCTCTGAATTCTACTTCATAGCTGCTGAAGCCGCTGTCAAAGGAGCTCAGACAGAGAGCGGTTATACTGCCAAGGATCTGATTAACGTGATACGAGCTCGTGCAGGTAAGTGGATATGGGACAATAACGGAAATCAGGAGAAGGTTGCTGATTACAGTGCTGAAATGCTGGATGGTACTCCCGATGAAATAACTATCGATTTTATTCTTGCAGAGCGTTCACGTGAGTATTTTGGGGAAGGTTATCGCTGGTATGACCTTGTTCGTACCCAAAAGTGGCAACAATATGCGGCTACCTATTCAATTGCAGGACCTGGACGTCTAGACTGGCAGGCTCAGACATTTACAAGAACTATCGAAAAGTTCCATTATCTGAGGCCTATACCACAAGGTCAGATTGATGCCCTTGATATGAGCGAAGAAGAAAAGGACGCATATCAAAACCCTGGTTATAATTAACAATGAAAGTGTTTGAACTAAAGTAGAAGGTTAGACAGGGAAAGGAGGCTGTTCGGTTTGATTTGGACGGCCTCCTTTTATTTGCTATTCTAGCCGGGATGTTATATCTTCCGCACCCCAAATTAAACGGAATTGAGTTTTTGCGGTTATAGATTACTATAGTATTATGAAGATGAAGCACGGAAGATTGATGGCAGTTGTAGCTGCCCTGATGTTTTTGCCTATGTTGGTTGGAGCCGAGACAGGTGCTGACCTGTGGCTTCGATACAGTAAGCTGCCTGAGTCTATGGCAACCGGGTATAGGAAGGAGGCTAAGAGTCTGGTGGTTACAGGTAATGATGCAACACAACAGGCTGCTGCCGGAGAGATCCGTATGGCTTTGAGGAGTTTGTTGGGCACAACACCCACACTAAGCAAGGGTGTTGCTGACGGTAGCATAGTTCTGGCCACTAGTTCTGATAAAATAGTAAAAGACCTGATTCCTGGCGGACTGGAGTTATCCGATGATGAAGCTTATGTGATCAGGACTGTCAGCGTGAAGAAAGGCAAGGCCATCCTTATTGCCGGCCGTACCACGGCCGGAATCCTGTACGGTACTTTTGACCTTCTGCGCAGGATGCAAAACGGAGAAGATATAAGTAATCTAGATATAAATGAGCAGCCTGCTTACAAACTAAGACTGCTCAACCACTGGGACAATCTGAATGGCACAGTGGAACGTGGTTATGCCGGACATTCAATATTCTGGAACCGTGAGGAGAGTTTTGAACAACTCAAAGATCAGTATCTTACCTATGCACGAGCCAACGCTTCAGTTGGTATTAACGGAACTGTACTTAACAATGTAAATGCAAGTCCTGAAGTGTTGAATACTGAGAATCTGGAAAGGGTAAAGCAACTGGCAGATCTGTTCCGTCCATACAATATTAAAGTTTACCTGGCGGTAAACTTTGCATCACCTGCAGTTCTTGGAGGACTTGACACAGCCGATCCACTTGATGAGAATGTACAGCAATGGTGGAGGGACAAAGCTGCTGAGATTTACAAGATGATACCCGACTTTGGGGGCTTCCTTGTAAAGGCCAATTCCGAAGGTCAGCCCGGTCCGATGGACTTCGGCCGTACCCATCAGGATGGTGCCAATATGCTTGCAGGCGTGCTCAAACCCCACAATGGAGTGGTCATGTGGAGGGCCTTCGTTTATGAGCCCACCAACAGCGACCGGGCCATGCAGGCATACAATGAGTTTATGCCCTTCGACGGCAAGTTTGCCGATAACGTAATAGTCCAGGTGAAGAATGGTCCTGTAGATTTCCAGCCCCGTGAACCATTTAGTCCGCTCTTTGGTGCAATGCAAAAGACTCCCCTGATGGTCGAATTTCAGATTACACTGGAATATCTGGGACATTCAAATCAACTGGCCTACCTGGCAACAATGTGGAAGGAAGTGCTGGATGCCGATACCTGGGCTTTGGGCGCAGGATCATCGGTGGCACGTGCCACCGATGGCAGCCTGTTTGGCAATGAACTTACTGCCATAGCTGGGGTTGCAAATATCGGCAGGGATATCAACTGGTGCGGACATGATTTGCTGCAAAGCAACTGGTACGCCTTTGGCAGGCTGGCATGGAATCATCAATTAAGCAGCGAGCAGATAGCCGAAGAATGGATCAGGATGACCTTTACAAATGACGACAGCTTTGTTTCAACCCTTGAGGAAGTTATGATGCGTTCGCGTGAGGCAGTAGTGAGTTATATGACACCTATGGGACTGCATCACCTTATGGGATGGGATCATCACTACGGTCCGGAGCCATGGACTGACCTTAGCTGGGCAAGAGCTGACTGGCTACCTAGGTATTACCACCGTGCGGGCGAAGACGGTATTGGCTTTGACCGCAGCTCTAAAGGCAGCAATGCTGTAAGTCAGTACTTTAGTCCCTTGAGGGAGATGTATGATAATCCTGCTACCTGTCCCGAGAATTTGTTGCTGTGGTTTCACCACCTGCCCTGGGATTACAGGCTTGCAAGCGGTAAGACACTTTGGGATGCCTTGGTGTACAAGTATTACGAAGGCGTTGAACAAGCCCGCTTCTTCCAGAAAGAATGGGATAAGTTGGAGGGAAAGATAGATCAGGAAAGATTTGAGGCCATCAGGTATAAGTTCAAGCAACAGACTAAGGAAGCTATTTGGTGGAGAGATGCCTGTGTGCTGTACTTTCAGACTTTCTCGAAAAGGCCGATACCGGCCGAACTCGAAAGACCGGTACATGACCTGGATGAGCTTAAGTCACTGAAGTTTGATTTGAAGCATCATAATTGATGCTCAACCCCCAGCCTTCTTGGCCTTGTAGCCGTTTGCCGTGAGCCAGTTTACTATCTTGTCGCGGTGATCGCCCTGGATAAGTATTTCGCCGTCTTTCGAACTGCCTCCCGTTCCGCAGAGGTTTTTAAGTTTCTTCTCAAGATCCTTGAGGTCACTGCCACTTCCGATAAAGTCGGTGACCAGAGTAACGACCTTTCCGTTACGGTTTTTCTTATCCAGCCACACCTTCAGGTTTTGCTGAGACGGTGGCAGAGTTGCAGCATCATCCTGCACCTCTTCATAGCTGAAGTCGGGGTTGGTGCTGAAAACTATTCCGCCTTTGTTATTCTTCTTTGACATGTCTGTATTGCTGCTTTTGGGGTTAATACTTTACTCCTGATGGCTCAAAAATACTAAAACAGTATTTATTGCAACAACAATATTCTGTAGTTGTATGGACAAATGCGACCAGTAATTATATCTGGGATTTTACTAAGGTTGGTGATGAAAATATGTAGCGGCCATTACTTGGGTTAAATAATTTAGAATTAGTGTAAATAGGGCTCTTGACGATATCACAGAGTAAAATGCAGTTCTTTTATCACTATTTTTGTGCGATTATGAAAATTGTCATTGATTTTACGCTTTTGCTTATTAGATGACAGCAAAAGTCCGACAATTGTAATAATCTAAATAAACTCCCATGGGTGGCGGGGAGCCGGGAGTCTCTTATCTCACGTAGTAATCGCAGCAAACAAGAGTTATAATGAACAAAATTGTAGGAAAGAAGATTTTCTCTGAGAATGTGGTAGGCCTCGACATTGAGGCGCCGCGTATAGCAAAGGCCCGCAAGGCAGGCCACTTCGTTATAGTCCGCGTGGACGAAAAAGGAGAACGCATCCCACTAACCATTTCCTCGGCCGACTCAGTCAAAGGTACCATCACCTTGGTTATCCAAAAGGTTGGCGTCAGCTCTCGCAAGCTGACGTCTCTGGAGCCCGGCGACACCGTTCTCGACATAGTAGGACCCCTTGGTCAGGCCACTCATGTTGAGAACTTCGGAACAGTTCTCGCCTGTGGTGGTGGAGTAGGAGTTGCCCCTCTGCTTCCCATTGTTGAGGCAATGAAGAAAGCCGGCAACAAGGTAATATCGGTTATCGCTGCACGCAACAAAGAACTTCTGATACTCGAGGATCAGATACGTGAGTATTCCGATGAGGTTATTGTATTGACCGACGACGGTTCCTATGGTCGCAAAGGTCTTATCACGGAAGGTATGGAAGAAGTCATTGCCCGTGAAAAGATAGATCATGCAGTTATCATTGGTCCGGGCATTATGATGAAGTTTGCCTCAATGGTAACTAAAAAGCATAATATCCCATCGATAGCAAGTCTCAACACAATAATGGTTGACGGAACGGGTATGTGCGGCGCCTGCCGTGTGACGGTTGGTGGTCGCACCAGGTTTGTCTGCGTTGACGGACCCGAGTTTGATGCTGCCGAAGTTGACTTCGATGAGATGCTGATGCGACTTAACGGTTACAAAGCCGAGGAGCTAAAGGCAGCAGAGGAATATTCATGTAAAGTAGCAAACAAGTAGATTATGGCCAATATAAATTCAGACAGGACAGAATATCTGAAGCAGGAAAGAAGTGCTCCATGGCGTGAGGAGCTCAGAAAGAGCAAAAAGAACAAAGAGCGCACTGATATTCACCGTGTTGAGATGCCCTCAGCCCCCCCTATGGAAAGGGCCCGTTCCTATGTTGAAGTAAACATGGGACTTACAGTCGAAGAGGCTGTGGTTGAGGCATCAAGGTGTATTGACTGTCCCGATCCAACATGTGTACAGGGTTGTCCGGTAGGAGTCAACATTCCCAAGTTTATCAAGAATATCGAGAGAGGTGAATTCCTCGAAGCCGCCAAAACCCTGAAGGACACAAACACCCTTCCTGCAGTATGTGGTCGTGTATGTCCCCAGGAAAAGCAATGTGAATCCAACTGTTTTTACAAAATAAAAATGAACCGCGAGCCGGTTGCAATCGGTTACCTTGAAAGGTTTGCTGCTGACTATGAACAGAACAGCGGAAATATTTCAGTACCCGAAGTAGCGCCCTCAAACGGTCGCAAAGTTGCCGTTATCGGTTCAGGACCTGCAGGACTGGCCTTTGCAGGCGACATGGCCAAGCTGGGTTATGAAGTTCACATCCTCGAAGCCCTTCACGAGATTGGTGGAGTGTTGAAGTACGGTATCCCCGAGTTCCGTCTGCCCAACAAAGTTGTGGATGTAGAGATAGAAAACCTCCGCAAGATGGGCGTAAAGTTTGAAACAAACTTCATCGTAGGTAAGACAGCAACAATCGATGACCTCCGCGAAGAAGGTTTTGAAGGCTTTTTCGTTGCCAGCGGTGCAGGCTTGCCGCGCTTTATGAATATCCCCGGTGAAAACCTCGTTGGAATCCTTAGCAGTAACGAGTACCTGACCCGTGTCAACCTGATGGGAGCTTCCCGCTCAGGTATGGATACACCCGTTGTCAAAGGCAAGAGAGTAGTCGTCGTTGGAGGAGGTAACACAGCAATGGACTCAGTGCGCACGGCACTGCGCCTAGGTGCTGAAAAGGCCACCATCGTTTACCGCCGCTCACTTGAAGAAATGCCTGCAAGGGTAGAAGAGGTAAAGCACGCCATGGAAGAAGGTGTTGAATTCCTTACCCTGTGCAATCCGGTTGAATATATTGGTAATGAAAATGGAAGGGTAAAACAGGTTCGTCTGCAAAAGATGGAACTAGGTGAGCCCGACGCCGACGGGCGTCGTTCCCCTGTTGTAGTGGAAGGTTCAGAATTCCTGATCGATGCTGACACAGTAGTTGTAAGTATCGGTGTTTCACCCAACCCGCTTATTCCACAGTCATTACCCAACCTGAAGGTGACAAGGTGGAAGACCCTGGACGTTGATCCCGACACTCTCCAGACATCCATCCCGGATATCTTTGCCGGAGGTGATATAGTACGTGGTGGAGCTACTGTAATCCTTGCCATGGGGGACGGCCGCAAGGCAGCAGCATCCATGCATGAGTACCTGCAAAACAAACAATAAAACAAAGAGACATGGTCGATCTTAAAACCAAATATCTGGGCCTTGAACTCAAGAACCCCATCATAGTGGGAAGTTCGGGTCTTACCGGCAACTTCGAATCAATAGAGCGACTAGCAGCCAATGGAGCTGCCGCTGTTGTTATCAAATCCCTCTTTGAGGAAGAGATCAGGATGGAATATCGTCATTCGCTGTCCAAAGGCCTTGCTGATCAGGATAGCAATCTCGACTTCCTGGATTACTTTGACTATGAGCTGAAGCATGATATGCTGACAAGGTGCTCGGCACTTATCAGGGATGTCAAGTCACGTCTAGGTATCAAGGTTATTGCAAGCATCAACTGCAGTTCGGCTGGCGAATGGTTTTCCTATGCCGCAAAACTAGAGGAGGCTGGTGCAGATGCTATCGAACTCAATATTTACCGGCTCGAGACAGATGTAAATATGAGTGCTGCTTCAATCAGTGAGCGTTATCTCAACATAGTAAAGAAGGTGTTGGATCACGTAAGCATTCCGGTAGCTGTAAAACTACCGCCCTACATGACCGACACAGCCTATATGGCTGGTCAGTTGGCTGCCCTTGGAGTTAAGGGTCTGGTACTGTTCAACCGCTTTTACAATCCCGATATAGACCTTGAAAGCAACCGCATAGTTTCCGGTCAGGTATATTCCAACCCGTCCGACTATGCATGGCCACTAAGGTGGATCTCAGTATTGTCGGGCAAGGTCGATGTCGACCTTGCAGCATCCAATGGTATTCATAATGCTGAGACAGCTATCAAGATGATTGTCGCTGGAGCCGATGCAGTTCAGCTTGTTTCAGCAATATACAAGAACGGAGCTGGCTATCTGCTGGACATCCTCACTGGTATTGAAAAGTGGATGAAGGCCAGGGATTTCAAAGATCTGGAAGCTGTAAGATCGTATGGTCGCAGTCTGAAGCCTGCCGATCCGGGTCAGTTTGAACGTGTTCAGTTTATGAAATACTTTGGAGATTATTCAATATAGTAACAACGCATTGAAGTACTGCATTATAAAAAATTGTTCGAAAATTTTTCGGAAACCTTGAAACCACGGGAGAAACAGGGGCGTACAAGCCCCTGTTTTTTTTATTCAGAAATATTAAATCTTAAGTTAACATGAAGAATCTGTGGAAATTAATGTGCCTGAGCCTGGTTTTAAGTCTGGGCGTTGCTGCTTGCAGTGAAGATTAAAAGGATACAGTACCAGCAAACTATCTGCAAGTTGGAAGCAAGTATTATGCCCTGAAGAAGGCCTTTGTTGTCAAGTATAGCGAAAGTAATCTTGGTAAAGATCTGTATGATCTTGAGCTGGACCTGATGGGATCCGGACTGAATTATGACAACGACGAAGGAGTGTTTAAGGGTAAGGGGCCAGTCTTCTATCTTACAGCTGTTACAACTTCTGGTACAGAGATAGTTTCAGGAGAGTATGACTTTACAGATGATTATGATAATTATCCTGAAGTAAACAAGGCCTATGGTGCAAGCTACTGGACCTCCTTTGAGCCTGAAAATATGGGCTATGATGGTAGGGTATTGCTTGAGGGCTCAGTCAATATTGAAGTTGATGAGAATGGAGTTTACGAAGTAAGCTATGAAGGTAAAGATGAACTTGACAACAGCATCAAGGTGTATTACAAGGGGGTGATAAACTTCATTGACGCTTCAGGCGAATAAGATTAGGAATAATCAGTTTTAATAGTACCAGCGCAGCCTCGTGGCTGCGCTTTTTTGTTGGTTGATGGTCAGGATTTTTGTGAAAGCTTTATGTTGATTCTGTTGTATGATAAATTATTTTGTACTACTTTTGCGCCGCTAATCAATTAATAAACAAAAAATCGTTTCTATGTTGAACAGTTATGAAACCGTTTTCATTTTAACTCCCGTTTTGTCTGATGCTCAGATGAAGGAAGCGGTAGAAAAGTTCAGGAACATGATCCTGGAGAATGGAGGCGAAGTTGTCCATGAGGAGAACTGGGGCCTTCGCAAACTGGCTTATCCTATCGACAAGAAGTCAACAGGTTTTTATCACCTGATTGAGTTCAAGGCAGCCCCTTCTTTTGTCGAAACTTTGGAAGTAAACTATCGCCGTGATGAGCGTGTGATTCGCTTCCTGACAGTTAAACTTGACAAGTATGCGCTGCAGTATGCTGAAAAGAGAAGAAGTAACAAAAAAGAAGAAGTAAAGGAGAACTAAGCCATGGCACAAAATCAAAGTGAGATCAGATATCTTACACCTCCGTCAGTAGAGATTAAGAAAAAGAAATACTGCCGATTCAAAAAGAACAGGATTAAGTATGTTGACTTCAAGGATCCTGAATTCCTCAAGAAATTTCTGAATGAACAGGGCAAGATTCTTCCACGTCGTTTGACAGGAACTTCATTGAAGTACCAAAGGAAGGTAGCTCGTGCAGTAAAGAGAGCTCGTCATTTGGCCTTGCTGCCTTTTGTAACTGACTTGTTGAAATAATATTAGGAGGAAAAGGACCATGATGGAGATTATCTTAAAAGAAGACGTGGCCAATTTGGGCCAAAAAGGAGATATAGTCAAGGTAAAGCCTGGCTACGGCAGGAATTATCTTATCCCCCAAGGAATTGCAGTATTGGCAACACCTTCAGCACTTAAAGTACATGCTGAAAATAAGAAGCAAAGGGCTCACAAGGAAGAAAAGCTGAAACAAGAAGCTCTTGTTCTGGCTGGTAAACTTGAAGGCAAGAAGCTTACTGTCGGTGCCAAGGCTAGTGCAAGCGGCAAGATCTTCGGATCAGTTAACAATATCCAGATCGCTGAAGTTCTTGAAACCCAAGGTTTCAAACTTGAGCGTAAGAATATTGAGATTCCGGAAGCCGTTAAGGAACTTGGAAACTACAAGGCTACTATCAAGTTACATCGCGAGGTAAAAGTCGAAATTGAATTTGAAGTTGTAGCAGAATAAGGTATTAACTACACTACGTTTTTCAAACAAACAACAAAGCGGGCGTTTCCTTCGGGAATGCCCGCTTTGCGTTTCTTGTGTGGGAGAGCTGCTTTGGACTCTGTAATGCAGTTCCCGTTTTTTCAGCGTTGCGGTCGGACCCTTGTCGCTTGTCTAAGATCTGACGCTTACTTTACGGCGACTGTCTCAATCTCTACAAGTACACCAAGTGGAAGGGCCTTGACTGCAAAAGCGGCCCTTGCAGGGTGCTCCTCTGTATAATAAGTAGCATAGACCTCGTTCATTGCCTTGAAGTCCTCGATATTTGCCAGGAGACAGGTTGACTTGACTACATCCTTGTAGCTGTATCCAGCCGCCTTAAGGATGGCTCCGATGTTCTTCATTACCTGGTGAGTCTGTTCGGTAATTCCACCTTCTACAACCTTGCCAGTTGCAGGATCTACAGGTATCTGACCTGAGATATACAGGGTGCCGTTAATTTCTATTGCCTGGCTGTAAGGGCCAATTGCTGCCGGGGCATCCGGGGTACTAATTATTCTTTTCATACTGCTCGTCTTTGTTTCCTGCAAATGTATCATTCCTTTCAGTTGCAGACAAGGCTCTTTCCTTTTTTACCACCCGTGTGGCAATATCCAACTGTACAGAAAACTCGCTATGAAGCAACCTTAAGAAATCTGCGTAAAGAAAATCCGATTTGGAGCCGTCAAGAAATTCAGGCTGTCTGAGCGAAGCGAGTTTCCTGAATTTTAGGCGAGAGGCCGGATTCTTGGTGTGATTTATTTCTTCAGATGGGGGAGCAGTTGGCAAATCGAGGCATACTGCACATGAAGCTGCCTTAAGAAATCTGCGTAAAGAAAATCCGATATGGAGCCGTCAAGAAATTCAGGCTGTCTGAGCGAAGCGAGTCTCCTGAATTTTAGGCGAGGGGCCGGATTCTTAGCATGATTTATTTCTTCAGATGGGGGAGCAGTTGGCAAATCGAGGCATACTGCACATGAAGCTGCCTTAAGAAATTTGCGTAAAGAAAATCTGATTTGAAGCCGTTAAGAAATTCAGGCTGTCTGAGCGAAGCGAGTTTCCTGAATTTTAGGCGCAAAGGAGGATTTTTAGCAAATTTATTTCAGTGGCTGAATGTGCAGTATGCCACTACAAAACGACAGTAGAAATAAAGCAGCTTCTAGAACCAGTTTGGATTGTCGCGCGGGTGGCTCCTCTTCTCGTACTTCAGGTCACGAAGCATAGTGCTGTTGATAGCGATTGAGAAGAAGAACGACTTGTAAGCACCGAAGGGCACCATGTTGAAGTTCATGTTCCAGCAGTGCAGGTTACGGCTAATGCTCAGGTTGGTGTGAGAAATCTCCTTACGCTCCAGGTTGTAACCGGTAGACATATTGATACTCCACTTCTTGGTAAGCGATACATTACCCGAAAGGCTCACATCAGCAGTAAACTTGTAGTCAAACTTCCTGGCAACCGGGTCAAACTTGGCAGTATTGGGTATGACCCGCATATTGTAGTTGACGCTGATATTCCAAGGCATCTCAAACTTGGCATAGCCTTCATCACCTTCCTCCAGAGGTTCAACATCCAGGACAGGCAATACAGCCTCCTCCAAAGCATCAGGATCATCCAGAGGATTGGCCTCAGGCAACTGATTGCTCTGATCGTCGCTCTGGTTGCCTGCATCATCCGACTTCTTCTTTTTGAAGGTATCAGCCCCAAAGTTGAAGCCGAAGCTCAGGTTAGCTGTTTCCAACCTGGCAAGCCTGTTGTTGGCCGACCACTCAAAACTGTTGATACGTTGTACAGACTTGGTAGTAGGAGATACCTGTACTGAATCCAGAGCATAGGGATCAAAAACAGCCCCGAAACTGATATTGGTACCAAAGATCTTGGTACGGCCATTCATGTTAATTCTGCTAAGAGCAAACTCATCAGCAAGCATGTTGTATGAAGTACTAAAGTTTAGTGCTTCAAGAATTGCAACCTTCTTAAATCCGGTTGAATCCCTGTCGCTCTTAAGCTTCATCTCAAGTGTGTTGCCAAGGTTAAAACCGATTGAACCCGACTCACGGCTTGAAGGATAACCATAGATACTACCTTCATAGATTGAGTAGTCCTGCTTGACGATTCTATCGCTCCTTACATCATAGTACTCCAGATGATCAAAATAGCCGTATTTGGGGTCGGTAAAGTTGGGAGTATAGCCCACGCTAACACTCGGGGTCATCACGTGTCGTATGACGTTAATCTTGTCACCAAACAAAGCTCTGATGGGCCTGTAATACGTATAAATCTTTGTGCTGGTACCTACACCAAAGCTATAGTCGTATGCCCTCTGAAAGCCTCCTACTGTGTCTGTAACTACCACCTTCTGGGCTTCCTCATCCCAGCTCTTTCTGATTGACTTCAGGTACCATCTTTCAGTATAGTTAAAACTTGGGGTCAGAGTGAAATAGTTCAGCAGCTTGAGGTTCATCGACACCGGAATAGAGTGTTTTGCACCGTTTCTCCAGTCATTGCTAAGGCTCTTGGCTGTAAAGCTCAGATCCCTTTCATGTGTTTTGACCTCGTTCTTGAAGGTACCCGTATATGAAATACTTACAGTCTCATACCACCTTTCCTTAGTACCTATCTTGTTCTTGCTCTTGAATGGGTAGATCCGGCTCATAGTAAGGGTAAAGTCGGGTATAGTAAGGTTGATAGAAGTATCCCTACTGTTTTGTGAGTGCAGGAGGTTGACCGACAGGTTGAATGGTGAGCCCGGGAAGCGTTTGGTATAGGAAATACTTGAACGCTTCTGGTTTTGTGCCAGAATCTCAGGATTGATGATACTACCTACATTGTTACGGTCGAATGAGCTTGTTGAGTAGTTTACACTGGCTGACAGCGAACTGTTTGGATTGGCCTTTGCATCCTGACGGTGAGACCATGTTATAGAAAAGTCCTTTGATTTGCTGTAATCGGGAAGATCCTTCTCACTGGTTACGTTTGTTATAGTCTGCAGGTTAAAAGCACCACTGTATTTATATCTCTTCCTGTAATTCGAAGCAGTTCTCAAGCCCCATGATCCGTTAGCATAGATATCTCCGGTCAGTGAGAGGTCAAAATACTGACCTGCAGCCCAGTAATAACCACCATCCCTGAGGAAGAAGCCACGGTTGCTTTCCTCACCGTAGGAAGGCATCAGGATTCCCGAACTGTAGCTGCTTGTCGATGGCACAAAGGCAAAGGGGATGAACAGCGGGAAAATCTTAACATCCTCCACAACAAGGTAGGCCGGTCCGGTAACAATCTTATTACCCGGGATAACCTTGGCCTTTGTCATATTAATATAAAAGTGAGGATGGTCATGGTGGTCGCAGGTGGTATAGCGTCCGTCCTTGAGGAAGTACGAGTTGTCATCATTCTTCTTGGCCCATTCACTCACCACATAGCCTTCGCCCTGGGTTGTAACGACGTGCTCTATTATCGCCTTTTCAGTTTCGAAGTTGTACTTCATCCGGCGCATCGTGTACTCGCCACTCTTATCCTTAAATACCGGCAGTCCCTTTTCCTCACCGTTCTCATCAATATATCCCTCGGCAAATGCCAGCGTACTGTCAATATCGAGTTCGATATAATACGCCTTCAGTTCAACGTCAAGGTAACTGACCCTTGCATCACCGTAGAGGTGAACCTTGCCACGGTCAAAGATTACCGAGTCCTTTGCACCATATTGAATCTCGGCCTCAAACATAGGTCTGGCCTTCTTCGTCGTATCGGTACCTGCAGCAAGAGAGTCAGATGTTTCAACCGCTGACGGCAGCGCCAGCTCGTCAAAAGCTGGGACACTGGATTGCGGGATAGTATCTTGTACCTGGGCATTGGATATTTCGGCTGTAGTAGCAGCCGACAGGGCAGCAAACAAAAAGGATGAAAAGCAGCTCAACAGCACGGAACGTTTGCTTAACATCCTGAACCTTATTATGATATTAAAAGTCTTGCTACTCAAGATATCACCTGCTTTGTTTTTGATATGGCACAAAAATAAGGTAAAAAATGGTCTTCCGGCATTTAGCCATATAAAAAAAGCCTAAGCATAGCTTAATCCTCTTTAAGCGGCCATAATTACCTTTCGGCCTCATTTTTGCCCTATAGTCTTAGATATTTATTATTTTTGGCCTGGATTTCATTCCAAACAAGCTTGATATGCAGTTTAGTTTCAATTCTATATTCTCACGCCTGGCATATCTGGGCGCTGTACTTTTGATAGGCATTGGTGCGGTATCGGATGCCGCTGCACAGAAGGAGAGCAGGGGGAGTTTCCGAACGGTGGTGCTGGACCCTGGACACGGCGGCAAGGACCCCGGAGCACTGGGCAAGACTGCAAAGGAGAAGGACATAGTACTGGCGGTGGCGCTTAAGGTCGGTGAATATCTCAAGAAAGAGATGCCCGACCTCAACCTGGTTTACACCCGCAACACTGACGTCTTCGTGCCCCTTGATGAAAGGGCCGAGATAGCAAATAAGGCAAAGGCCGACCTTTTCGTATCCATACATGCCAACTGGATCAGTAACCCAAAGATTCAGGGTACAGAAACCTTTGTGCTGGGTCTTCACAGATCTGAAGAAAACTTAGAGGTAGCAAAGAAGGAAAACTCAGTAATCATCCTCGAGGATGATTACTCCACCAAGTATGAGGGCTTCGATCCCAACCAGACGGAGTCATATATAATCTTCGAGCTGATGCAGAATGTATATCTAGATCAGAGCATCGAGGCTGCATCGGCAATTCAGCAACAGTTTGAGAAAAGGGTAGGACGCCATAACAGAGGTGTCAAGCAGGCCGGATTTCTTGTGCTTCGCAAGACTGCGATGCCGGGGATACTTGTTGAACTGGGCTTTCTGAGCAATCAGGACGAGGAGAAGTTTATGATGTCGGAAGAGGGACAGACCTATCTGGCATCGGCTATTTTCCGTGCTATACGTGATTATAAAAACCGCTTCGAGGCAAGGAGTAATGTTAATGTCAACGGTGTGGATTCCGGCAAGGGCCAGCCTCTGACTTCGGCCGTGGCCCAGTCAGCGGATAAGGGAAAGGCTGAGTCGGCCACGACAGCCACAGTTCAGGCCCCTTCCACTGATAAGATAGAATTCAGGATCCAGGTCGCAGCATCAACCACCCGTATCAAGGAAGGTACTGGCCCATACAAACTCTTTAAGGAGGTATGGGAATACAAGGAAGGTAACATATATAAGTACACGACGGGGTACTCCACCACTTATGATCAGATTGCTGCGCAGTTGCCCGAGGTACGCAAGGTAGTGCCCGACAGTTTTATAATTGGCTTTAAGAATGGCGAGAAGGTTCCGGTTTCGTCCCTCCGCCAGTAATCTTTTTATCATCTTAAATTTTAGACATGCAGATTAATATTCGACGTGAATTCAAGATTGCCATACTTGTCCTGATAGCAGGTTTCATTCTTATATGGGGACTCAACTTTCTTAGAGGAGCTTCTATTTTCACAAGTGGTACCATTTACTCGGGCGTTTTCCCGAGTGTCGAGGAGATTAACTCAGGTGGACCGGTCAACTACAAAGGCTTCAAGGTGGGATATGTCAAGTCCATCAGCCTTTACAAGGAAGAGCCCGGTATGTTTCTCGTCACCTTTGTAATCACCGAGGATCTGCCTATCACCGAGGGTACTGTTGCCGAGCTCTACACAGTTGACATACTGGGAGCCAAGGCCATCAGGATACTGCAAGGCGAGAGCGACAAGGTTCTCCCTGCAGGTTCCATCCTTCAGACCGCTATATCTAGTTCGCTTACCGAACAGGTATCCGTCGAGATTGTTCCGCTGAAAAACAAAGCAGAAAACATGATCGTGAGACTCGATACCCTGTTGAGGAATCTCAACGATGTTTTCTCCGAAGAAAATAAAGAAGGAATCAGCCATGCAATAAAAGATCTGTATCAAACAATGGACAACCTCAACCGCACAAGCATGGCACTCAATAGTGCCATGCAGGATGGAGGCTCCATGGGCTCTGCTCTCAACAACCTTGAAAACTTCACAGGTGCACTCAACAGTCAGTCTGAAAACCTTGCCGGTGCTATTGAGAATATCCATGGACTTACCGGACATATTGCCGAAGCTGATGTTGCAGGTATGCTTGCCAGGCTGGATTCATCACTTCTCAGCCTTTCAACTATCCTTGCCCAAATGGAACAGGGTGAGGGCTCCATGGGTCTTCTGCTTAAGGACGAGACCCTCTATCTCAACCTTACCGATGCTACGGCCAATCTTGACCGTCTGCTGGCCGACGTAAGGCAGAATCCTGGTCGCTACGTAAAAGTCTCAGCAATCGACCTTGGTCGTAACATTTATATCACCGATGATGAAAGCATAGCCCGTGAAAAAGGCATCGTTTTCAAGGTTAAAATCGCTGAAAGCAAAGAACCCCTTCCGATAAGGAACCAACTTGTTCTTGATGGAGTTCCCGTGTCAGAAACTCTTGACGGCAAAACTTTTATCTACACGGTAGGAGAGAGCTCTTCGTACAGGGAAGCCCTGAGCATTCTGGACCGTATCAAGGCGCAATATCCTGGAGCAGAGATATATGCACTTGAGAACAATAAGCCTATAAGTCTTAAAAAAGCCCTTCGTAAGCTGGAAATTAAGGACTGACTTTGCTGTCAAATTGACAGTATTTCGTTGTCAGAATTTATTTGACGAAAGGATGAATTTTTTGTGAGAGGGGGTAGCAATCCTCTTGCATACAGGGGGTTTAGCCGTCTCAGTGAAAGTTTCACTTCGCCCGCAAGTACTTGATAATCAGCACTTCAACCCTAAAAAATTTAATTCTTTGAGTATTAGGGAACTAAGGATTTTTAGGAAAATGCAAGTCGAAAATGATTTTTTTATCAAGATATTTTTCGCAAATTTTGTCTTAAAGCAACACTGAAATAGCGACTTTTTCACTCGAAAATACCTATATATCAGCATATTAACTCGAAATTTTTAATGGAAGGCCGAATAAAATGAAATTGGATCACAAAGGAGTCTGGAGCTCGTGTCTTGAATTTATTAAGCAGTCGATCGACCCCGTGGCTTTTCAAACCTGGTTTGAACCTATTGTGCCATTAAAGCTGAAGAACGACGTACTCACCATCCAGGTGCCGAGCCTGTATTTCTATGAAATTATAGAAGAGCAGTACATCAGTCCCCTGCGTAGTGCGCTGCGCAACTACATTGGAGACAATGCCAAACTTGAGTACAGTGTTGTAATGGCCAAAGGCCGTAAGAAGGAGGCCGGTGTGACCTTAAATTTCCCTACATCCAATAAAACGGATGTTCGCAACAAGGCCGTCGATCCTGTTCAAAACCATCAACCTTCCATTAAGAACCCTTTTGTAATACCCGGAATCAAGAAACTGGATGTTGATCCTCAGTTGAATTTACAATATACATTTGAGAATTTTGTAGAAGGTGACTGCAACCGTCTGGCTCGTGCAGCCAGTCTGACCGTAGCCAAGAACCCCGGCAAGACCGCCTTCAACCCCTTGTTCCTTTACGGTTCATCGGGCATAGGCAAGACCCACCTGGCTCAGGCCATCGGTATCGAGGTCAAGGAGCGGTCGCCCGATAAGACTGTTCTCTACGTTAGTGCAAACAAATTTCAAACCCAGTATACAGATTCTATCAGGAGCAATTCACTAAACGATTTTCTGAATTTTTATCAGATGATCGACGTCCTGATACTTGACGATATTCAGGAGTTTGCTGGAAAGACAGGTACGCAAAACACTTTTTTCCACATCTTCAATCACCTGCATCAGAGCGGAAAACAGCTTGTGCTGACTTCCGACCAGGCACCGGCCGACCTGCAGGGTATGGAAGACAGACTGCTATCGCGTTTTAAGTGGGGACTCTCTGCCGATATCAAGGCACCCGACTTTGAAACAAGGATAGACATACTGACCCACAAGACAAGGAAGGACGGAATCAAGGTAACTCAGGATGTTATCCACTACCTTGCCAGCCATATCAACACCAACGTACGTGAACTTGAAGGAGCACTTATCTCCTTGCTCTTCCTTTCGACAGTCAACAAGGATGAAATCACACTTGAGACTGCCCGCAACGTGGTTGAGAAACTGGTTCGCACCCAGCAAAGGGAAATGTCGGTCGACTTTATCAAACAGACCGTGTGCAATTATTACGGCCTTGACGTTGAGTCGCTACAGTCCAAGACCCGCAAGCGTGAAATTGTTCAGGCCCGTCAGATTGCGATGTATTTCTCAAAGAGTTTAACAAACAACTCTCTGTCGGCAATCGGTTCCAAGATTGGTAAGAAAGATCATGCCACCGTGCTGCATGCCTGCAAGACTATATCCAATCTGATCGAGACAGACAAGGAATTTAAGAGCCAGATCAGGGAAATTGAAGCACAGCTAAAGCAATAATTTTCCTGTTAATATAGGAAAGCAACTATAGAAAGACGGCCGGATTGCGAAATCCCGGCCGTTTTTGCTTAGCCTAAATGATACGACAATCGGTGATTTGTATATATTTACTATCTTTGGTACCTAATTTGCGATGTATTATCAAAAAGGCTGTTAATGAAATTCACGAGGCGCACTATATCAGTAATTTTTCTTTTTTCGGTACTGTTAACCGGACTAAATGGGCAGAACCTAACAGGTGAGCTGCCCCAGAAGATGGTGATCAATGGCAAGCAGTACTACCTTCACGTAATTCAGAAGGGTGAAGGACTCTACCGCATCAGCGTTAACTACGGTGTACCGATGCAGGCAATTATCGAGGCCAATCCCGATATCGAAGGCACCCTCAAGATAGGTCAGATACTTCGCATTCCGGTTTCCACTGCGACCCCGGGCACAGCCACATCCACAAGTTTTATCTATCATACGGTAGAACCCGGACAGACAGCATATTCTCTGTCGAGGAAGTACAATGTAAGCCTTGACGAGCTTTACAAATACAATCCCGGTACCGAAAAAGGTCTGATAGTCGGTGCCATATTGCAGATCCCTGCAAAGCCGGAGCTGCCGGCCCAGGGTGTTGCAGGTCAGGCTGCTGGCCAGGGACAGGTTTCAAGGCCTTTGGGCCAGGCTGCTCAGACGCAGCCTGTTCAGCCACAGGTTCAGACCACACCGGGACAAGCAGCTCAGTCTGCCCAGACCAGGTCTGCTGCTGTTGATATTATGCCCGAGCTGAGCCAGAGGGATGAGCGCTATATCTACCATATTGTTGAAGCGGGTGAGACTATGTACAGCCTTAGCCGCAAGTACAATATTTCCATGGATCAGTTGCTCGAGTACAACCCGGCCCTTCGTTCCGGAGTCCTTGTTTCCGGCAGCGAAATCCGCATTCTCAAGTCCACGCTGGCCAACAACCTGAGCATTGCCGAGGAGGAGGTTAGTAATCAGGGTGTTGTTGAGGATGACAGGTATCTGTATCATACAATCCAGCCAGGACAGACTCTTTACTCAATAGGACGTATGTATCAGGCCGATCTGGCTGCCATCAAGGCACTAAACCCGGGTCTGAATGAGAACGACCTAAAGGTTGGTTCCGTTATTCGCGTGCCCAAGCCCAAGGTTGATATGAGTCTTGCCGACCTTGACCAGAACGACAGAAGTCTGTACAGAATCCACAAGGTAAAGCGTAAAGAGACCCTGTACGGTATTTCACGCATGTACAATGTTGATGTTGAGACGATAAAACAGATCAATCCACGTATTGACTTCCAGAACCTGCAGACCAGGGATGAGATTCGCATCCCCACAGATGCATGGTTTGCCCGTCAGACAGCCCTTTCAATGAGGAAGGATGAGGCTGAACCCGTCAAGGCTCCCGATGTGTCCATTTATGATGTCACGGTGGGGTGTGAAAAAAATTACACACTTGGGTATAAAGAACCCATCAGGGTAGCCCTGATGTTACCTTTTGCGGCAGCTCAGCATCAGTCATATTCTGAGTCAATACAGGTAAGTCGTGAGTCAAGGACCTCAAGCAACCGCAACAAGATGTTTACCGAGTTTTACAGCGGAGTACTGCTGGCTCTCGATACACTCAAGAAGCAAGGTATTTCGGTAGAACTCTCGGTTTACGACATTGCACCCGACACCAATGCTGTCAGGCGTGCACTGCGTGATCCCTCACTTAGCAGGCAGCACCTGATAATTGGTCCAGCACTGGCAGGCGAATTGCCGCTTGTGTCCGAGTTCAGCCGTGCTCATGGTATTCCGTTAGTTTACCCGATGTCGAATACCAACCCGCAGCTGGACAACAATCCTTACCTCTTTCATATCAATACACCCGACTACCTTGTATTTGACAAGATTGCCGAGGATATTGTGAAGCAGGCATCAGGAGGCAAACTGATAGTGATCAGACCGACTGAAAAGGATGATAATGCAGGGCACTTTATCCAATTGCTAAGGCAGAAGGTTGCAGCCACAGAGGGCCGCTGGAATGCAGTCAGAATGGTTGAGTACCTGCCAACTGCCAACGAGATGAACGACCTGATCAATCTGATGGCCCGTGACAGTGCCAACCATGTCGTAGTACCTTCAACAAAACTATCGGAAGTTTCCCGTCTGGTACCCATTCTTTTTGGTGTAAGGGAGCAGACCAAGGCAAATATCAACTTCTACGGTCTGTCGGATGTGTTGAGGTTTCAGACAGTGGAACCCGAGCAGATTCATGCACTCAACGGTACCTTCTACCGTCACTTTGGCCTTGACTACAACGACAGTCACACAAAGGCTTTTATTTCGAAATACAGGCAGTGGTATCACACCGAACCCCATGCCATATCACCATTCTTTCAGAGCTCTGATGCCACTTCAGGCTTTTCACGCTATGGAATCTGGGGCTATGATGTGGCCAATTACTTTATCTCGGCGATTGCAAGCTATGGTGAGGACTTTGAACTCTGCCTTGATAAGTTCAGACACGACCAGGTGCAGTTTAACTTCAGGTTTGAGCGGACATCCAACTGGGGCGGCTTCTATAATGCAGGCCTTTACAAGTTCCGCTTCCGTTCTGATCTGAAGATGGAGAGGGTCGCGCTGGACAAATAAACCTATCTTCCGGGGCCGCCTACGTTGTGCGACAGCCGGAAACAAAATTATGTCATAAAGTTTCATGGTATCAGTTAATCAGTTAGTTGTTGATTTCGGAGGATTCAGATTATTCGACGACGTTACTTTCCTTATAAATTCCAGGGATCGCATAGGACTTGTCGGACGCAACGGCGCAGGTAAGTCAACATTGCTCAAGATTATTGCAGGACAGATGGTTCCTACTTCTGGCAATGTTTCGATGCCCAAAGAACTTACTATCGGCTATTTGCCGCAGCATATCCACTACAGCGACACCCGCACGGTTGTAGATGAAGCAGAGACTGCCTTTGAAGAGATCATCGGCCTCGAGGCCGAGATTGCAAGGCTCAACGAGGAGATATCACAGAGGGAGGATTATGAGAGCGAGTCCTATATGGACCTTATTTCCCGCCTTACCGAGTGTACCGAGCGTTACGACATGGCAGGAGGCCATTCCTACAAGAGGGATGTCGAACTCACCCTCAAGGGTCTTGGATTCAAGCGTGAGGACTTTGACCGTCCCACCGTTGAGTTCAGCGGCGGCTGGCGTATGCGTATCGAGCTTGCCAAGATCCTGCTCAGAAAGCCCGATCTATTCCTGCTCGATGAGCCTACCAACCACCTTGACATCGAGTCAATACAGTGGCTTGAGGATTACCTAAAGAACTACCAGGGCGCGCTTGTGCTTATCTCGCACGACAGGGCCTTTCTTGACAATATAACAAACCGCACGGTAGAGATATCCCTTGGAAAAGTCTATGATTACAGGGTGCCATATTCGCGTTATGTAGTGCTAAGAGCTGAGAGGCGGGAGCAGCAGCTCGCCGCCTATCGTAATCAGCAGAAGCTGATTGATGACACCGAAGCCTTTATAGAGCGTTTTCGCTACAAATCATCAAAGGCAGTGCAGGTACAAAGTCGCATCAAGCAATTGGAGAAGCTTGACCGTATAGAGGTCGATGAGTTGGACAACAGTGCCCTGCGCATCAAGTTTCCCAAGGCACCTCACTCAGGCGCCATTACCGTCAAGGGAACCGGCGTAAGCAAGTACTACGGCAGCCATCACGTGTTAGATGATGTCAACTTTGCAATAGCACGTGGTGAGAAAGTTGCTTTTGTAGGCAAGAACGGTGAGGGTAAGACAACCATGGTGAGGATTATCCTCAATGAACTGGAGCATCAGGGCAAGGTCGAACTGGGTCACCAGGTCAAGATCGGATATTTCGCGCAAAACCAGGCCGACAAGCTGGATCCCAGTCTGACAGTGCTCGAGAGTGTAGATCATGTGGCAGTGGGAGATATCAGGACCAGGATACGCGACCTGCTCGGAGCCTTCCTTTTCGGGGGCGAGGCTGTTGACAAGAAGGTTGCTGTACTGTCGGGAGGAGAGAGGACAAGGCTTGCAATGGTTATGCTCCTGCTTGAGCCGGTCAACTTCCTGATCCTCGATGAGCCGACCAACCACCTTGACATGAGGTCGAAGGACATCCTCAAGCAAGCCCTCAAGGACTTTGAAGGAACAGTGCTTGTCGTATCCCACGACCGGGACTTCCTCGACGGGCTTGTAAACAAGATGTATGAGTTTGGCAACAAAAAGATCCGCGAGCACCTCGGAGGCGTATATGAGTTCCTTGCAGCCAAGAAGATGGAGTCGCTTAGCGAACTCGAACTCAATCCCGCGGTTCAGGCCCGTCGGGAGGAGAAAAAGGAAAGTGCCGAACCAGTTGACGGAAAGCAGAGATTTGAAGAACTTAGGGAGTACAACCGCAAGGTCAGGCGAGTTGCAAACAAGATAGAGGACAAGGAAAAGCTGATTGCCAAACTAGAGGCAAGGATTGCAGAGATGAGCCAGAGGTTGGCTGAGCCTGCCGAAGGTGATGATGTGGCCATCCTTGTCAAGGAGTATGACAAGATGAATGTTGAGCTGGAGAAGGCCATGCAGGAATGGGAAGCACTCCAGAATGAGTTAAGTGAACTGGAAGGAAAATAAGCGCTTAAGGCATATATATGAAAGAGAAAAATATAGTATTCGGTATAAGAGCCGTAATTGAGGCTGTCGAGAGTGGCAAGAGCCTTGAGAAGGTGTACATACGTGCAGGCCTGCAGGGAGACCTCAGCCATCAGTTGTTCAATGTACTCAAGGAAAATCATATAGTGTGGCAGACAGTGCCCGCTGAGCGCTTGGCCAGATTGACCACAGGCAACCACCAGGGAGTAGTTGCCGTGATGTCGCCCATCGAGTACCATGACATCAGGGAGGTTGTGGAAAACAGCCTTGCCATAGGCAAGGTGCCTTTGGTACTGCTACTCGATGGAATCACCGACGTAAGGAATTTTGGAGCAATAGCCCGTAGCGCTGCCTGTGCCGGAGCCGATGCGATAGTATTGCCCGAGAAAGGCAGTGTTCAGGTCAATGCGGATGCCATTAAGACCTCGGCTGGAGGTCTCTTCAATATCCCTGTTTGTAGGTCCAAAAACCTTTGGTTTGTTTTGAAATTCCTCAAGGAAAAGGGCTTTACAATCCTTGGAGCTTCGGAAAAGAGCGACTATCCTTATTACAAGGCAGACCTTAGAGGTCCGGTCGCCATCGTGATGGGATCGGAGGACAAGGGTATCTCCTCTCAGGTGCACAAGATGATAGATAGCTATGTATCAATACCTTTGAAGGGTGAGATAGAGTCGTTGAACGTATCTGTAGCAGCAGGAATTCTGATCTTCGAGGTGCTGCGTCAGCGTGCTCAGTAGTCAGCTTTAACATTGGTAATCAATCAGTTGCCGGGACAGACCCTCTGAACCCCGCTAAAAAATTCATGCAAAAGGCAAAAGATTAAAATACGTAAACATCACTTAAAAATAGCTTAACAAGAGGATAGCCGAGTCTTTATTGTATCAGCCGATGGATCAATAATTTCAGGCTTATTTTGTAGATTTTGCAATTTAAACAGAACGTTCGAAAATTTGAAAAGCTATTTTTGAGTCAATCTTATTTGCAAATCCGTTTGTTTTTTCTCTAAATTCGGTTTCCTAATCCTAACCGGTGAAACATTAATTATTCACTTAATCGTTTCTTCATGAATAACAAGGAAAGAGTTTTAAAGACTCTAAGCCACGAGCAGCCCGACCGGGTACCGTTCTTTTACTGGGGCGTACCTGAGTTCACCAGCAGAATGATGGCTCATCTCGGGTTTTCAAGCAGGGACGAAATGATGGATTATTTGGATGTGGATTTCAGGTGGGTGGAGCCTGCTTATGTTGGACCGGAACTAATCACCGGACAAAACGGTGACGCTGTAAAGAAAGACATCTGGGGAGTTAAGTACAGGCTGGCAGGCAAGGAAGGTTTTCATTATTGGGATGTAGCTGAATATCCATTGAAGGGAGTGACTGATCCTGCAATTTTGGCTGATTATCCCTGGCCGGATGTGAGCCTGTTTGATTTTAAAGTCCTTGATGCGCAGTTGAAAAAGTACAAGGACTATGCTATTATGACTGCACCGGGTTTCTCATCACCCGGACTGTTCCGTATCATCCAGCGCCTTATTGGACGAGAGGAGTTCCTCGATGTGATGATGTATCATCCCAGGTTTTTCCACACCCTTGTTGAGAAGGTTGCCGGATTCTATAATGAGTTTATTGAGAAGTTTTTCGAGGTAGCAGGCAACAGGGTTGACTTTATCCGTATTGCCGATGACTTCGGATCACAAAGCGGACTAATCGTCAGCAATGAGATCTGGGAAGAGATAGTTCGCCCTGTGTTTCAGAAGTACTATGAAGTACCCCGAAAGCATGGCTGCCGTCTCTACATGCACAGTTGCGGCGGAGTGCGCAAGCTGATTCCCGAGTTTGTTATGGTTGGAGCAGAAGTACTGGATCCCATCCAGACCCGTGCAGCAGGAATGAATCCCGAAGGATTAAAGAAGGACTACGGTCACTTTATTACATTCTGCGGGGCTTTGGACGAAGAACTGCTTTTACGCCATGGTACACCCGACAAGGTAAGAGAAGGTGTAAAAGAACTGCTGGATGTGATGGCACCAGGAGGAGGATTTATACTTGGTCCTTCACACAAGATTAAAGTTGAAACCCCAATTGAAAACGTGCTGGCCATGTATGAGGCCGCCCGTGAGTGGCACTACTAAAGGACTATACTATATCGCGTTTATAAATAGTGTAGGATTCTCCGCACAAAAGCAGCGGCTGTCGTGAATGCACGACAGCCGCTTTTTTAATTCAAATGATTTTAGGCAGGATTCCTGGTAAAAATTTGATAAAAGCTGGAAAAATTAGTATAATTGTAAGCATCTTGGCGTAGGATAGTAAAAAATTATTACATGAACGAGAATATAGAACTTGCACTTTTACTGTTACTTGTAGGGATGGTAACTGTGTTTTTGGTGTTGATACTAGTTTATTCACTTGGAAATGCGATAGTCAGGTTTGTCAACCGTTTCTTTCCTGAAGGTGAACAAGCAATAGTTGCCAGTCAGGCTACGGGAGTTAACCAGAAACATCTTGCAGTTATTGCGGCAGCGGTAGCTACAGTTACAGGAGGCAGCGGTAAGGTATTAAAAGTCGAGAAGGAGAGTTAGCATTTCGCGGGACTATTCCCAAAGCAAAAAAGCGGAAAATCAAATGAAGTTTGCCCTTCAGGGCAGATTAACAGGACTTATTATATGATGTTATGGGTAGAAAAATAAAATTCTCCCTGTTGTACAGGGATATGTGGCAGTCGGCGGGCAAGTATGTGCCTCGTCTGGATCAGCTTGAAGAAGTAGCTCCCCACATCGTTGAGATGGGATGCTTTGCACGTGTCGAGACCAATGGCGGCGGCTTCGAGCAGATCAATCTTTTGTTTGGTGAGAACCCCAACAAGGCCGTGAGAGCCTGGACCAAGCCTTTCAAGGAAGCCGGTATCCAGACCCACATGCTTGAGCGTGCCCTCAATGGTATCAGGATGACCCCGGTACCTGCCGATGTGCGCAAGCTTATGTTTAAGGTCAAGAAACTACAGGGAACAGATATAGCCCGTTCATTCTGTGGACTTAACGACCCTCGCAATATCATTGACTCAATCAGATATGCCAAGGAAGGGGGCATGATAGCCCAGGCAGCTATGAGTATTTCATACTCCAAGGTTCACACTGTTGAATACTTTGTTGACCTGGCCGATCAGCTTATCGAGGCTGGTGCTGACGAACTCTGCCTAAAAGATATGGCAGGTGTTGCCCGTCCGGCCTGGCTTGGCGAGATAGTAAGGCGCATCAGGGCCAAGTATCCTGAGATACCGCTTACTTATCACGGTCATGCCGGACCCGGCTTTCAGGTAGCAACCATTCTTGAAGTCTGCCGAGCAGGTGTTGACTATATTGATGTGGGTATGGAGCCTCTGTCATGGGGAACAGGTCATGCCGACCTGCTAACGGTGCAAGCCATGCTCAAGGATGCAGGCTTCGACGTGCCCGAGATCAATATGAATGCCTATATGAAGGTTCGCAGCCTCACCCAGTCCTATATGGACGACTTCCTGGGTTATTTTATCAGTCCGAAGAACCGTCTGATGAACTCCCTGCTTATCGGACCAGGACTTCCCGGTGGTATGATGGGATCGCTAATGGCCGACCTGCAAAACAACCTTGCAAGCCTTAACAAGTGGAAGGTCAAAAACGGTCAGCCCGAACTAACCGAGGACGACCTGCTTGTCAAGCTCTTCAACGAGGTAGAATATGTATGGCCTGAACTTGGCTACCCACCACTTGTAACACCCTTTAGCCAGTATGTCAAGAACGTTGCGTTGATGAACGTAATCCAGATGGAAAAGGGTGCAGGACGCTGGTCCATGATTGCAGACAATATCTGGGATATGATAGTAGGC
>Ga0209510_1000500_pt1 | contig 53817 bp, 34 predicted proteins | sample BiotimSIPDNA_FD_185749 | JGI IMG/M metagenome (GOLD analysis project Ga0209510, IMG submission 185749) | Anaerobic biogas reactor microbial communites from Washington, USA - Biogas_R1 time_0 SIP DNA (SPAdes) (version 2) | ecosystem: Engineered > Bioreactor > Anaerobic > Unclassified | place...
GTACCCCCACACATTTTAGACCGGAGCAGTTTAAGGCTGCCATAGAAGCAGGGAAACATGTGTTCATGGAGAAACCCTGTGCTGTTGATCCGACGGGAATCCGCACGGTGATCGCTGCCTCGAAGGTGGCTACGGCAAAAGGACTGAGCGTTGTAACCGGCAACCAGAGAAGACATCGGCGTGATTACTGGGAAGCCTACCTGGAGGTGAAAAACGGGATCATCGGAGAGATCATCTCAGCCACCTCCCACTGGAATCAGGGGGCATGGTGGAACAAACAGAAACAACCGGAATGGAGCGACATGGAATATTGTATTCGCAACTGGTTTAACATCAAATGGCTAAGTGGCGACCACATCCTTGATCAGGGTATTCACAACATTGATGTGGTCACCTGGTTCATGGGAGAGCAACCCATCAAAGCGGTAGGCTACGGCGGCTCGGCACGACGACTGACAGGAGACATTTTCGATTTTTTCAGTGTGGATTACACCTACAACAACCACAAGCGGATGCTGCATACCGCGCGGCAGATCGATGGGTGTGATGGTAACATCTCAGAACAGGTGTTGGGAACAAAGGGAATTGCCCAACTGAATGATGCCGGAGAGATCAAGATCCTCGACTGGGAAGGAAATCTGTTGTGGGAATATGATTACAAAAACAAACCGGTGCAAAACCCCTACAAGCAGGAGCATGTACATCTTGTGGAATCGATCCGATTGAACAAGAAAATAAATCAGGGGGAAGATCTGGCCTATTCCACCCAAATCGCCATCATGGGAAGAGAAGCAGCCTATACCGGAAAAGCGATCGGCTGGGACGAGATCATGGCCTCCGGGTTGCGATATGGTCCGGAGACCTATGAGATGGGACCGTTGCCAGATTACCAGGAAAAAGCAGTCCCTGTTCCGGGAAGAAATCCCTCCTAAGTCCATATTTCTGCCGGGTGATAATTTTTATATCACAGTTAAAACGGCTACTTTTGCAAATCATTTAAACCAAAATAGAAGATATATGCTTACAGCTGAGATACACACCGGAAAAGGAGTGATGAAAGTAAAGTTTTACGAGGAAGATGCCCCCAATACGGTAGCCAATTTCGTAAAGCTGGCCGAGGGTGGCTTTTACGACGGACTGACATTCCATCGCGTGATCCCTAACTTTGTGATCCAGGGCGGATGCCCCGACGGCACAGGTGCCGGGGGGCCGGGTTACACCATCAAGTGCGAGCTGGATGGCAACAACCAGTACCACGATCGCGGCGTATTGTCGATGGCACATGCAGGTCGCGATACCGGAGGTTCCCAGTTTTTCATCTGCCACAGCCGCGACAACACCGCCCACCTGGACCGTCACCACACCTGCTTCGGCAAAGTGTATGAAGGAGTGGAGGTGATTGATCAGATTCGTCAGGGCGATGAGATTGAGAAAATACTGATATTTGAGGATTGACAATCGAAGCATGGTAAGAATGAAGCAGGATGCACAAAACATCCTGCTTTTTTTAACTATCTTTGTGAATTGAATCAATAAAAACTGTTCCCATGAAAAGAGCAGGCGCCATTCTATCGACTCTACTTCTGATCATCCTCCTGGGAGGATTTCTCTACATGAAGCCCCTGATGCCGATCATCACCGGTTATGCAGCCAAGAACCTCTCGTCGGGCATCTTCGTGGGCAACCGCACACAGGAATCGCTGGAGGATAACGATCTTAATTTCTCCTTCATCCGGTTCGTGAAAAACAGCGTGGACAGCAGGAGCAAGAGCGTTAAGAGTCGCTTTCTCTGGCACACCTCGCGCACCACGTTCGTGAACGGCTACGGCAGCATCCTGGTGAACGACTACCCGGTGGGCGACATTCAGGCTCGCCCCTACCCCATTGTGCCTCACCTGCCCGAGCATCCCGACACCATTGCCTGGCCCATGGGTGATCTGATTGCCGACACCATCCCTTCCGGTATCGACTTGCAGCAACTCAACATGGCTATGGAACAGGCTTTTGTCGACACCATCCCCTACAAGGGCACCTTCGCAGTGATGGTCACCTACAAAGGACAGCCCGTCGCGGAAAGATATGCAGAAGGATTTGGTCCCGAGAACCTCTTCCTGAGCTGGTCGATGGCAAAAAGCTTCACCAACGCCCTGACAGGCATCATGGTGAAGGAGGGGAAGCTGGAGCTGGATGCACCTGCCGACATTGAGGAGTGGCAGCAGGATGAACGGCGCCAGATCACCATCCGCCATCTGATGCAGATGAACAGCGGCCTGGAGTGGAACGAAGATTATGGGAACAGTTCCGACGTGAACAACATGCTGCACAAGGAGGGGGACATGGCAAAGTTTGCAATCTCGAAACAACTGGAGTATGCACCCGGTTCTGTTTTTGAATATGCATCGGGATCCACCAATATTGTCTCTTCCCTGATGCGAAAGGCAATTGGCAACGATGCCGATTATTTAGCCTTTCCGCGGGAGAAGCTCTTCAACAGGATCGGCATGCGCAGCGCCACTTTCGAGGTGGATGCCTCTGGTACCTTCGTGGGTTCCTCTTATCTCTATGCCAGCCTGCGCGACTATACCCGCTTCGGGCTGCTCTACCTCGACAATGGCAACTGGTTGGGGGAACAGATCCTGCCCGATGACTGGGTGGAGTACACCACCACGGCGGCCAACGGCTCCGATGGAAACTACGGTGCTTTCTTCTGGTTGAACAAAACCGGCAAGGAGTATCCCGATGTTCCACGCGACATGTTTTGCTGCCGCGGCCACGACGGCCAGTTCATCTACATCATCCCCTCGAAGGAGCTGGTGATAGTCCGTACCGGCTTCTCCAAAGAAGGGGAGTTCGATCAGAACGGATTCCTCGCCGGGATCCTGGATGCTATCAGGTAGAAAGTGAAAGCAGCCTCTGAAAGAGAGTACACAATCTTTTTGATAAAATTAATCAACGGCAATCAATGAAAAGCATTTTTCTTCCGTTCGTATTGTTCTTTTTTCCCCTCGTCACAACCACTTTGGCGCAAGAGAACGATTCCCTCCGCAATGAGATCCTGAGCAGAGAATCGAGTGAAATCGAGATAATCACCAAAGGACGTTCACTCACTCTGGAGCACCTTCAAAAAGGTGATCTCTATGCACTGAAAGAGGTGAAAACATATCTTGCCGCTGAAGCGGGGAATCCCTACAGGGCATTTCTGCCCGTGGAGTACTGGCTCCTCTCTTTCTGGAGTGAGGAGTATAACATCCTCCTGGAGGAAGCGAAGCAGTTTTCGGCTGACATTGACTGGCAGGGTGAGAATTACTGGGAAATGCCCGAAAGATACAGACCTTCCTCGCTGTTACGCATGATCGCCGAGAACGATCGCTTGTCGCAGGAGGTGGGTAGAAAGTCGGCCGAATCCTATTTGCCGCTGACGGTCACCATCGATGCCGCTGCGCTGAACAGCGAAGAGAAAGCTTTTCTCAAGCTATGGCTCTACTCCATCCTCTTCACTCCCAATCGCGTGGACCAAGATACGGAGATGGCTGAGCAAAACGAGATGGCTGATGCTTTCCTGGAAGAGTACAGCGGAAGCGAGTATGGCGACTATACACGACGCTTTATCCGTTACCGTTTCAAGCCTAGCGACTGGGGGTTCGGCTATGAGCTTTTTCTAGGCTACAACACCCTTACCGGCAGGCTCAACCGTCATTTCGGCAACAGCATCGCGGGCGGATTCGCGTTCAACGTCCTCTACCGCAAATTAGATCTCTCCCTTCGTTTCAACTACGCTTCCGCCAAAAGCCGGCGGGAGGTGATTCACCAGGGAGTAACCTGGCCGGCTGACATCGGGGGATACCTGGTCGGAGCGGACCTGGCATTGCATTTTCCCCTCTACCAAAGCAGCGATCTACTGCTGAAGCCCTTCGTCGGCATTGGCGGGATGGGCATAGGTCCCACGGATGCCGAGATTGAAGATCACCCCGAGCTGGAGGATTTTAAAGAGCTCTCCACCCTCAACTACCTGGCAGGGCTGGAACTGCAGCTGAACAGCTGGGACGGGGAGGTGGATCTCTCCCGCAATGGCGGCGGATACCTTGGCATCCGCTACAGCTACTATATGCCACATTACAAGCGAAAGCATGCGCTGCTGGAAGGGAACATGCACATGATCACTCTCAGCTTCGGCGGCTTCGGTCGCCCCATGAAAAGGGAATTCTGAATATTACAACATCAATCCACCCGAGATCAGATCAGAATGTCAGCACCTCATGTCCCTTGCTTTTGAGGGTATCAGCAAGTCGAAGTCCATTCCAAGTCACATCGGTATTGTCGTAGGGTTCACGATTGAAGATGATCAGAATTTTTTCCATTGTTTATTTATTTCATCATTATATTAGGTGATTTCATTCTCCTGTCACTTTTTTACTGAGTGATACACTGACCTATTGCGATATCTCCCTGTACTTGCAACATGAAGGCAACGCATCGTAGACCGCCTGTTCGGCCTTGTCCTTGTCCGTGTCATGTCCTTCAGCCACGATCACTTTGCTGATCGCTTCGAGATTGGTTTTGATCGGATCGAAATTCATATGCAGTTCCTGCTTTTCCATGTCCCAGCTTGCAAAAGTGACCCCTTCCACACTCTTTGCGGCCTTTTCAATGCGCTCCTTGCACATCTCACAGCTCCCCTTGACACCCAGCATGGCATGTTCTTCGTTCTGGGCACCCTGCTGCATGTGTTCCATTTCATGCTGTGAATCACCCGTTGTCATCTGATTCATCTCCGTGTGTTCACGTTCTGATTGATGCTTGTTGGATGTGCCTGAGTTACAAGCGGTGAACAGGACAACACCCAAGATAATAGTTGGTATAAAAATTTTTTTCATTGTTGTTACATTTTAAAGATTTATGATTCAATAATCTAATCTCTATATTTACAGCAATCGGGCAAAGCATCATACGTTGCCTTGTCTGCCTTGTATTTATCGGTATCATGCCCCGCTTTGGCAATGGCTTTGGCAACGACATCGGCCGATGTTTGGGTCGGATCGAAACCGAGATGCAGCTGTTTGGTCTTCTGATCCCAGCGGGCCGTGTGGACCCCGTTTACTGCCTTCGCTGTTTTCTCGATACGTTCCTTGCACATCTCGCACAATCCCTGTACAGTCAGCATCACATGCTCCCCACCCGTGGAGGGTGACTGCATGGTATCTTTGCCATTCATCGAGTGGCCTTCATGCCCGGCGACGGCGCGGCCTGCTTCATCGTTCATCATACTGCGCTTACCGGCCAGTTGGGCACTCGCATCGATGGTGAAGGCACCATTGGTCACGATCTCATCACCATCGTTGATACCGGATAATACCACATAGGCATCTCCAAGCGACGGTCCCAGTTCGACTTCCCGCAGCATGAACGCAGGTATTTCGGTATCCGGCTGTTTCACGTATACGATAGAGCGCTTGCCGGTCCACAGGATGGCCGACTTAGGAATAACAACTTCGTTGTTGTATTGTTTAAGCGGTGCGTCGATAAGGGCATTGGCATACATCTCCGGTTTCAGCTCCATGCGCGGGTTGGCTGTCTCCACCCTTACTTTTGCAGTACGTGTGGAAGGATCGAGAATGGGATTGATAAAAGAGATCCTTCCGGAGAATATTTTGCCGGGGAGTGACTGGAGGGTGTATTCCAGCCGGTCGCTCACTTTCAGAAAAGGCAGATCGGACTCGTATGCATCGAAAACAGCCCAGACCTGCGATAGATTGGCCACATCGAACAGTACGGTGCCGGTATTCACATAGTCGCCCTGGTTCACATTTTTGGAAATCACAATACCGCTTGTGGTGGCAACCACATCGATCAACGGAGAGACTTCACCCGATTGTTCAATGCGCGCAATCTGCGCATCAGTCAGCTTCCACAAACGCAGCTTTTCTCTTACCGCTTGTAGCAGTGCGGGCTGTAAATCCTGCATTTTCACCGCCTCAATCAGCTCCTGCTGTGCACTTAATAATTCAGGTGAATAGATCGAGGCAATGGGTTGCCCCCGGCGTACGCTCTCACCGGTGAAGGTGATAAACAACTTCTCTATACGCCCGCTCACATGGGATGTCTGCGATTGCGAAAGCCTTTCATCTACCTGAATGGTGCCGTAAAGCTGGACTTCCTTGACCGGGTTTTGTCTACTTACAACCGTTGTTTGCACATTAGCCAGTGCAGTCGCTTCGGCACTCAACTGGATGGCATCGGGGGCGATGGAGGCATCACCCGTGCCGGTAGTCTGCAGGGGGATCAGATCCATCCCACACAATGGGCAGTCGCCCGGTTCTTCCATCCTGATCTGGGGATGCATGGAGCAGGTCCAGATGGTTGGTTCAGCATCATGATCATGTGCTTCTTCCACAGTATCAGTTTGTGGTGTCGATTGCCTCCGGTTGCCGCCGGAGAATAGTAGCCAGCCGAGAAATAAGCCGGCCAGCAGGATCAATCCGTACCTGAAATAAGGATGATGGGTGATTTCTTTTATTTTATTCTTTTTCATAATGTTTGCAATGTGTTAATTGTTTATGGTCTGGAAGGATCGTAGCTTGCTGATAGCAGCCACCCGGGTATTGTATTCGGCGATGGCTTCGGCCTGCCGCAGTTGGTAGTCGAGGAGCTGCCGCTGCACTTGGATCACGTTGGTGAGATCACTCTTTGCCGATACAAACTCCTGAAGCACCAACTGATAGGTCGTCCGTGCCAGTTGTTCCTGTTTCCGGTAAAGCGCAATCTTCCGCTCGGCATCATCGAGCTGGTGTTTCAGTTTGTAAAGGTCGGACTGAAGCATGTTCAGCCTGTTGTTATACTTCTCCCTGGTCGATTGCCACAGAAAACGGCTCTCCCGCTGTTGTGCCTTGTATTTATTCCGAAAAAGAGGGATGGAAATTGAAACCATGGGCATGATCATATCCATGCCGGTCATTTCCGGTTCCATTCCCTGCTCCATCTGTGCTGTCGCACTTTTGTCGATCAGCATGTACTGCAAACCGATGCCGAACATGGGATAACTCATCTTCTGCTCCATCTCCCCTTTTGCCCGGTAGGCCTGTTCCTCTTCTGCCAGCATGCCCAGCATCGGATTTCTGTTTTCAATCTCGCCCATGGTGACTCCCTCGTCAAAGAGAAAAGGTACTTTTACAATGGAGTCGGGCAGGATGACATCGCTGTCGGCAGGACGGTTCAACAATGCGTTGAATTTCGCTTTTTCGGCAGCTTTCTCCGAGTGGATGCTCTCGATGTTGTTTTCGATCTCAGCCATCTCGAGTTGCACACGGAGCACATCTGACATACCCGGGGCAGTGCTGCCCATGCCCGCCATGCCTCCACCGGTGGAGGAGGTGGCGGTACCTTTTGTGGCCGGCATTGGGGCAGGTACAGGATAAGCAGACGATGTACCGCTGTAGGGTGAGGAGACTTTGCGCAGGGAAAGCTCCTCCAGTTGCTTCAGCAATTGCAGGTTCTCCCTGTTGTTATGGAGTTGTTGCTCCAGGGTTGAAAGGATGTACCACTGGGTATAAACCTCCAGATAAAGATTGTCCCTTGTCTCCCTGAATTTTTCATAAGCCATTTGTGCCATATGGGTAGCCTCGGTCTGTGCAGCCTTTTTGGTGCCGAACCAGGGGAACATCTGCATGAGGGTGAAATCGGCAATCTGGCGCCCCCCCACCAGATCCATCGGCTTGAGGAAAAAGCCGATATCCAGTTGTAGATCGGACCAGGCACCGGCCTGCGGCACCTTTTCCAGTGAGGCCTTATAGGCCAGGAAATCGGCATTCAGGCCGGGATTGTTCTTCGCTGCCGTCTCCAGGTAACGGTCGAGTGAATCGGGTGTCTGTGCCCCTACAGGGTGGGCGCCCATGAGTACCAGCACAACCAGGAGAGCGCCAAAGAGGTTATATAGTTTCATAATCTGTCGTTTTTGCTTTTTGTTTTTCTTTTTTACTGATGACGCCTTCACGCCACCAGCATTGAAGGATGGGTACGATAAACATGGTCATCGACTGGATCAGCATCCCGCCAAAGGTGGGGATCGACATGGGAATCATGATCTCCGATCCCTTGCCCGTGGAAGTCAGCACCGGCAGGAGTGCGATCAGCGTGGTGGCGGTGGTCATCACTGCCGGACGTACTCTTTTCAGTCCGGCATGGACAACCGCTTCCCTGATCGCTTCCCTTGTCTGCGGGTCTCTTTCCAGGAAGGTGTCGTGGATATAGGTCCCCATCAGCACCCCATCGTCCGTAGCGATGCCAAAGAGGGCGATAAACCCTACCCACACGGCAATACTGAGGTTGATGGGATGCATACTGAACATCTCACGGATATTGACGCCCGCAACCGAAAAATTCATAAACCAGGGCTCACCGTACAGCCATAAGAGAATAAATCCTCCGGCCAGTGCGACGAAAACCCCCGAAAAGTGAATCAGCGAGGCGGTCACCGTCTTGAACTGAAAATAGAGGATGAGCAGGATGATGAGCAAGGCCACCGGTATAATGATCATCAGTCGCTTTGAAGCACGGGCCTGCTGCTCGTAGTTACCCGCGAAGGTATAGGAGACCCCGTGGGGCAGGCTGATCTCACCGCTGCGCAGTTTCTCCTGTAACATCGCATCGGCCTCTTCCACCACATCCACTTCGGCCTTACCAGCTATCTTGTCAAAAATCACATAACCCACCAGGAACGTATTTTCACTCTGGATCATCTGCGCACCGCGGGTATATGCGATCTCCGCCACTTCTCCCAGCGGTATCTGCGCCCCGGTGGCTGTGGGCACGATCAGCCGCACCAACTCATCGGGGCTCTCTCTCAGCTCACGCGGATAGCGCAAGCGTACGGGAAAACGTTCGCGTCCCTCTACCGTGGTTGTTAACGGCATGCCTCCCACTGCCGCACCAATCACATCCTGCAGGTCGGCCACCGTGATACCGTATCGGGCCATATGCTGCCGGTTAAGCTTGATTTCAATGTAAGGGGCTCCCACGGCACGGTCGTAGAATACGGTGGAGGAGAGGACGGAAGGCACCTTTTTCAAGGCGGTTTCCAGTATCTTGCCACCCTGTTCAATCGATTCCAGGTCGGGTCCCGACACCTTCACTCCCATCGGTGCACGCATGCCGGTAGACAGCATCACGGTACGTGCTTCAATGGGTTGCAGTTTCGGTGCCGATGTTAGGCCTGCGATATGCGATACATTGATGATCTCCTGCCAGATGTCATCTTCATTCCTTATTTCCGGACGCCATTGCCTGAAGTAATCACCCCGTCTGTCGGGAACCAGGCTGTCCACAGGCACTAGTCTGAATCCATCTTCAGGATCATAGGTTGTCTGGTCGATCAGGATAAATGCTCCTTTCCGGTTGACCTTGAATCGTTGCCGGTTACCGTCTTCATCCAGGATATATTCGGGACGGTAGATGATCGTGTTCTCGAACATCTGGGTTGGTGCCGGGTCGAGTGCCGAATTGACCCTTCCCCATTTGCCGACGGTCATCTCCACTTCCGGAATATGACTGATTCGTTTGTCCAGTATCTCAATAAATTGTTGGTTCTGTTCAATCCCGGTATGAGGCATGCTCGTCGGCATCAGCAGGAAGGATCCCTCATTGAGGCTGGGCATAAACTCCTGTCCGATCCCCGGAAAACGGTTGCTGGCAGACTGCCAGAAACCCGTCTGGCGGAATGTGTGCCAACCCACTGTTTCAAAGCCTTTTGCCACGATGCCGAATGTCCTGTCGAAACCCATCCAGATGACCAGACCAAAAAGCACCTCCGCGATGGGCAGAGCCATGAACTTCCACCGGTTGGCCAGGCTCCATCGCAGGATTTGTTCGTAATAGATCACCAACAACCAGAGGAGGGCAAGAATAAGCGCGATGATCAGTATCACGAACAGCAGGTTGCGGGGTAAGCCTATCTGTGTGCCCATGGGCAGCCACTCCATCGCGAGCAGGTAGACTACCGCCAGCAGGGCAATCCCGATATTGAGGAAAGTGGGTATCCGCGGGTCCTTCCACTGATGGGCAAACAGGTTGTTTAGACCGAAGAACGTTAAGGCCATGTAGGGGCCGAAACCGGTGAAGAGGACCAACACAATACCGGCAGCCACCAGGATGATATTGGCAATTTTACGGAGTTTTATCGAAGTAATCCTGACCGAGAAGATATAGTAGACCAGGGTGGGCAGCACGGCGATGCCGAGCAGGTATGCCGAGATGAGAGCGAAGGTCTTGGTATAGGCCAACGGCGTGAAGAGCTTCCCCTCCTGGGCCTCCAGAAAAAAGACAGGGAGGAAACTGACGACAGTGGTGAGCTGTGCGGTGAGCACCGCCCCCGATACTTCACTGACACTCCGGTAGATCAGATTGGCGAAGGCTTTTCCCTTTCGAATACCTTTGTTCTCTTCCATCTCCATGTGCCGGATGATGTTCTCGACAAAGACCACGCCGATGTCGATCATAATCCCAATGGCGATGGCGATACCCGAGAGGGCAACGATGTTGGCATCGATGCCTGCATAGCGCATGACGATGAAAGCGGCCAGCACCCCAACAGGAAGTATACTGGAGATGACGATCGATGCCCTGAGGTTCAGGATGATGACGATGACCACGATGATGGCAATCAGCGTCTCATGGGTCAGCGCAGTCTCCAGCGTGCCGATGGTCTCATGGATCACGCCGCTCCTGTCGTAAAAAGGAACGACAGTCACCTTCGAGACGGTGCCATCGGCCAGGGTCTTCCGGGGTAATCCGGCTTCCATTTCCGAGATTTTCTCCTTCACGTTGTTGATCACCTCCAGCGGGTTGGATCCGTAGCGTGACACCACCACGCCGCCTACGGCTTCCACCCCTTCCTTGTCGAGGCCGCCGCGACGCGTGGCCGGTCCGAGATTGACAAAGGCCACATCTTTGATTTTTACCGGCACGCCATTGCGGACCGAAATGACCGCCTCTTCGAGGTCACCCACATTCTTGATATATCCCAGCCCCCGGACGAGGTATTCTACCTTATTGATCTCCACCGTCTCCGCACCGATATCGAGATTGCTCTTCTGAATCGCATTCATCACATCCATGATGGAGAGGTTGTAGGCACGCATGGCGTTCGGATTGATCTCCACCTGGTATTCTTTGACAAAGCCACCTACAGAGGCCACTTCGGCTACACCTTCGGCAGAAGAGAGGGTATACTTGACTTGAAAATCCTGTAAGGTGCGTAACTCATCAGGACCCCAACCGCCGGTGGGCTCACCGGTATCAGGATTTCTGCCTTCCAGGGTATACCAGTATATCTGGCCCAGGGCAGTAGCATCCGGCCCCAGGCTGGGTTGTACTCCTTCCGGTAGCGTTCCCGATGGCAGTGAATTCAATTTTTCCAGAATGCGTGAACGACTCCAGTAGAATTCGATCTCTTCTTCAAAGATGATGTAGATGAACGACATCCCGAACATGGAGGTGCTGCGGATGGTCTTTACACCGGGAATGCCGAGCAGTGAGGTGGTCAGCGGATAGGTGATCTGATCCTGGATATCTTTGGGTGAGCGTCCCATCCATTCCGTGGCGACGATCTGTTGGTTGTCACCCAGGTCGGGGATGGCATCCACAGGTACCGGGTCACGCGGCAACAGACTATACCAGTTAAAGGGAGCCGTGGAGATGCCCCATACGATGATCACGAGGAGTAATAACAGTGTGATCAGCCTATTGTGTAATAGGTAGTGAATAACTTTTTGAATCATGATGAAAAATTTTGATTTGTACGATTCCAATGAGGGATTGACCCTCAAATTGGGATTACAAGTATGACACAAGGGGCGGTTACCTCTCAGCAACCCGTACAAATCAAAGTCGGTAGATACAAATCAGGGTAAGCAGGCTGGTGGTGAGCCTGCCCAGACCGGCAGGTGGGTAAAATTGCTGGAAAGGTTGGGGTTCGTCGGGAAGAACCTGATGAAGGATCGACCGCATTACATCCCAGTGGGTAACGGTGACGGGTGTCTGGCTGCGGTGGTTCTGTTGATCAGCCTCAACACTGAAATCGTCCGTGGAGAGTTCCAGCGACTGGAAGTCACAGCAATCGGCATGATAGGAAGATAAAGTAGGGATGTTTTCCGGTGTAGCCGTCTCCGGCATATCACAGCAGGACATAGGAGCACCTCCTTCAACCAGGGAGACAGAAAAGAGATCACCTTTGCAAAGATGTAGCGAGAGCACCGGCTGAATACCGGTCAGCAGCATGATCATTGTCAGCAGTATGGCAACTCCTTTTTTCATCCAATTTTTTCCATTTTTTCCCTTTGGGAATGCAAATATAACAAACTCAAAACAAATACTTCCCATAATTGTTTCAAAAAACGGCTTCAAAAAATCATAAGGGTAGGCAATTCATTGTATCTCGAATGAAACATAACACTTCAATCCGCAGGAAAAATGAAATTTAAAAAGCAGAATGCAGCCAATATATGGGATGAACGGTATGCCGGTAGTGAATATATCTATGGCGTGGAACCCAATCTCTATTTGAAGGAACAACTGGCAATCCTTCCCACAGGTCGGATCCTGTTCGCAGGGGAAGGTGAAGGGCGCAATGCGGTCTACGCTGCCAAGCAGGGATGGGAGGTCTCGGCGTTCGATATCAGCAGGGAAGGAAAGAACAAAGCGTTGCAGCTTGCGCATCAGCAGGGAGTGCAGATCGATTACAAGGTGGGAGAATTGCACGAAATGGATTATGAAAAGGAACTATTCGATGTCATCGCATTGATATTTACGCATTTTCCCGAAGAGGAGAGAATCGCCATTCACAGGAGGCTCAGTGATCATTTACGGCCGGGAGGGATCATAATCCTGGAGGCATTCAGTAAGAATCACCGGCAACACCAGGCATCAAACCCATACGCGGGTGGTCCCAAAGAGCATTCAATGCTCTTGACGGTGGAGGATGTGAAAGGTGATTTCGCTCACTTCGAGATAGTTGAGTTGAGAGAGAGGGAGCTCAATCTTTCGGAAGGTACCTACCACAACGGGAAGAGTGCTGTGATTCGTTTCATCGGCAGGAAAAAGGGAGAGGCTGTTGTTTAAGAGCCACACTTCCAACATCACCTGCTCACCTTATTCACTCACGAAGAGCCGCTTACTGGAAAAAAGAGGATCACAGGTGAAATTCACTTTCAATTTTCGGAGTCCCGCTTCATCTCCTGGAGTAGGAATATGGGATGAATGCATCTCACAGTTGTTCAAATCGGTCAACTTATGCAGAGCCATCTGCGCAGCAGGGTTGGATATGGCACTGATGGAGAGGGCAATCAATGTCTCCTCCACATCGAGGCTGACGTTTTTTCCGTTTAATATATTTTGCTTCAGGTGCGTGACCGAGTCAATGATGTTCTCCGGAAGAAGGATCATGCTGTCGGGCAAGCCGGCCAGATGTTTGGTCGCATTGAGGATCATGCTGGATGATGCATGTAACAACGAAGAGTTCTTGCCCGTGACAATGGTGCCGTTGTGCAGTTGAATGGCAGCACCACAGTAGATGCCGCCATATCCCATGCCATGATGCTCGGCATCTCTAGCTGCCTGGCGGGCCGGTTCCACTACCAGTCGGTCTTCGTCTTTCGCCCCCACTTTGTCCATGATCTCGGTGTTGCGGTTCACCGTATCTTTTCCTGCTCTTCCCATGGCATACTCCACGAAACTTCTCAGGTGACGGCGAATGATCTCCTGATAGGCTGCATCCTGACATACCTTGTCGTTGATGATTCCAGAACTGATGCGGTTCACACCCATATCGGTGGGAGACAAATAGACGGAAGTTGATCCTGTAATTTTTTCCAGCATCTTCCTAAGCAGGTCAAAAGCCTCAATGTCACGGTTATAGTTCACTGCTTTCACACCATAGGCTTTGAGGTGATGCGTATCGATCATGTTCACATCTCTCAGGTCGGCCGTTGCTGCTTCGTAGGCTATGTTCACCATATGATCGGCCGGCAGATCCCAGACAGGAAAGGTTTCAAACTTGGCGTATCCGGCCTTCAGTCCCTTTTTGATGTCGTGGTACAGATTGCCCAGTGCGGTAGCCAGTTTGCCGCTTCCCGGACCGGGTCCGGTCAATACGACAATCGGCTTGGTGGTTTCAATGTATTCGTTGGCACCATACCCCTCATCGCTGACAATCAGGTCCACATTCTTAGGATATCCTTTGGTGGGATGGTGCAGATAGACCTTGATTCCTTTCAGTTCAAGCTTGTTCTTGAACACGGTAGCGGCAGGCTGACCTTCAAAACGGGTGATCACCACTGCTGCCACATGAATCCCATACCATTTCAGGTCATCGATGCTTTTGAGAACATCCACATCATAGGTGATCCCAAAATCGGCCCTGATCTTATTTCTTTCGATATCTCCGGCAAAAACGCACATGATGACATCCACCTGATCCTTCAGATTTTGAAGCAGTCGGATTTTCACATTAGGGGCAAAGCCTGGCAGTACGCGCGACGCATGGTAATCGTACAGGATTTTACCTCCAAATTCAAGGTATAGTTTATCGCTAAACTGATTGACTCTTTCCAGGATGGCTTTGCTCTGTTCCTGTAGGTATTTTTCGTTGTCAAAACCTATACGACTTGTTTGTTCCATTTTCCCGAATCTTCCTTTCTACAATTCGGATTCAAAATTACCAAATTTGCGGGGTGATTGAAAGCAATTCGTTGGCTTTTTCGAAATAATCTTTCCACATCACCCCCATGCAAATGGGCAGGTCTCACTTCTGTCCGATGCCATAATAGGTAAAACCAAGGGAAGTCAGCTCCTCACCATTGTAGATGTTGCGTCCGTCAATCACCACATGGCGCCGCATGATCTTCTTCAGTACCCCCCAGTTGGGCAGACGAAACTCCTTCCACTCGGTGGGCAGGATCAACGCATCGGCATCGAGTGCTGCATCGTAGATATCATTGGCATAATAGACGTCATCACCCAACACCTTTCGGGCTTCATTGATCGCCGCAGGATCATAGGTACGAACATTTACCCCGGCGTCGAGCAGACTGCGGATCAAAGTGAGCGAGGGAGCATCGCGCACATCATCGGTCTCAGGCTTGAAGGAGAGTCCCCAGACGGCAACCGTCAGTCCCTTTAGCTCTCCACTAAAATGGTTTGTCAACTTCTTAAAGAGGATATTCTTCTGCAGATTGTTAACCTCCTCCACCGCCTTGAGCAGCCTCATCTCATAGCCAACACCTTCAGCCACGCTGATCAGCGCACGGATGTCCTTGGGGAAACAACTGCCGCCGTAGCCGCAGCCGGGGTAAAGGAAACTGCGTCCGATGCGGGAGTCGCTGCCCATACCCCGTCGCACCATGTTCACGTCGGCCCCCACCAGCTCGCAGAGGTTGGCAACATCGTTCATAAAACTGATGCGGGTGGCCAGCATCGCATTTGAGGCATATTTGGTCATCTCCGAGGAGAGGATATCCATGAAAATCACCCGGAAGTTATTCAACAGGAAGGGACGATAGAGCTTCGTCATCAGCTCCTTGGCCTGTTCACTCTCAACGCCTACAACCACTCGGTCGGGACTCATAAAGTCATTGATGGCGGCACCTTCCTTCAGGAACTCGGGATTGGATGCCACATCGAAGTTAAGCTCATGCAGGCCTCTCTCATCGAGTCGCCGCCGCACAAGATCGCGGACGCGGTGTGAGGTGCCTACCGGCACGGTGCTCTTGGTGACGATCAGCAGGGGTTGGGTAATGTGGTCGGCAATGGTCTCGGCCACTTTCATCACATAGGAGAGATCGGCATTTCCTTTCTCGTCGGAAGGTGTGCCCACAGCGATAAATACAATCGACATCTGGTTGAGTATCGATGGCAGGTCGGTGGTAAAGTGAAGCCGGCCTGCATCGCTGTTGCGTGCTACTATCCTGGTGAGTCCTGGTTCGTAGATTGGAATCACTCCCTGATTCAGCCCTTCGATTTTTTTCCGGTCAATATCAACACAGGTCACATCCACCCCCATCTCGGCAAAGCAGGCACCTGAGACCAGTCCCACGTACCCAGTTCCAACAACAGCAATTTTCATGTTATGTTTCTCTTTTCTTTGTATGGTTATCAAGCTATGAGCATATTGCTTACAGCTTATTGCTTAATCTTATAACTTAAAGAAGGCCACTCACAGCGGACAGTTGTTTTTTCAGATTGTTCACCGGGTAGAGCACTGTGAGGATTCCGATCAGGCTTACCACCACGAAGACCACCAACAGATCGACAAATTTCACGATCACAGGGTAGGCATCGATGATGTAAGCACCCGGCACATTGCTCAAACGTAACAGTCCAAAGTGCTGCTGGAGGAGGCAGAGCACCAGCCCCGCCACCATTCCGCTGATGATGCCGATAAAGGTGATGAGCCAGCCTTCGTAGAGGAAGATACGGGCTACGAGGCGATTGGAAGCCCCCATATGCTGCAGGCTGCGGATGTCGGCTCGCTTTTCCACAATCAGCATGGAGAGAGATCCCACGACATTGAAGACGGCTATCAGCAGAATAAAAACCAGAATCAGGAAGGTGACCCATTTCTCGATCTGAAGCATGCGAAACGATTCTCGTTGTTGCTCATAGCGATCCTCCACTAGAAAATCATCACCCAGCAATCGCTCAATCTCCTTTTTTGTTCTCTTCACTGACGCATCGGCAGTAAGCATGATATCGAGTGAGGTGACCTCATCCACATAATTGAAGAGCTCACGGGCCAGTGCAATCGGGATGATGGCCATCTGCTCATCTACTTCAGGTTGGTTAAGGGTGAAAACACCCCCTATTTGTGCGTATCCTGTTGTAAAAGCGGCGGAAGGATTGGCTAGATTGACACGTACATCGCGTCGTGGTGCGTAGATCTCCACCGGACTGATGAAACCGGGACGGGCACCAAGCGTGGCTGCCAGACCAGCACCCAACGTGGTGTAGTTCACCACATCTTCCTGCAGTCGAAAAGAACCATCAACCATCAGTCGCTCCATGTCAGTCATCAGACGGAACTCCTCCGGCACACCTTTCACCAGTACCGGCACCTGTTGATCCTCAAACTTGAAAAGGGCATTTTCTTCAAGCGACTCAGATACAGTCAGTATTGAGGAAAGTTGCAATACCTGATCGAAGGCCTGAGTGTTGTAGCTGAACACTTTTCCTTCACGTACAGTGATCTTGAGATGGGGATCGAAAGCGCTAAACAAACCCTCCACTATGCCTCCAAAGCCATTGAAGACAGAGAGCACCGTCACCATGGCCATGGTGGCAATGGCAATGCCGCAAACAGAGATGGCGGAGATCACATTGATGGCATTGTGTGATTTCCGGGCAAAAAGATAACGGCGCGCTATGAATAGGGATAGATTCAATCTGCCAGGTTAATCGTTTTTAAGCAATCTGTCAATGTTCTCGATATAGTCGAGCGAGTCGTCTAGGTGGAATGTGAGTTCGGGGATCACCCGCAGCTGCTTACCTACCCGCTTTCCCAAGTCGTACCGCAATGACTTGACGTTATCGTTGATGTTGGTGATCAGTATCTCCGATTTTTCTGAGGGGAAGATGCTGAGGTAAGCATGTGCAATACCCAAGTCAGGAGATACCCTCACGTTGGTTACCGAGATGAAGACACCCTGCATCTTCTTGGTCTCCAGCAGGAAGATCTCACTCAGCTCTTTCTGTATCAACCGGTTTATTTTCTGTTGTCTGTTCGATTCCATGATGATTTATTTTTTCCTGATCAGCGTCAATCCGTCGCGGAGGGGTAGGATCACCTTCTCTACGCGGCTGTCGGCTGCCAGTCGTTTGTTAAACTCCTGTATCCCGAGAGTCTGCCTGTCTGCAGACACTGCTGTTTCAAATATCTTGCCATGCCAGAGGGTATTGTCAGCAAGAAGGAACCCTCCCCTTTTCACCTTCGGAAGTGTTGCTTCATAGACCTGCCAATAGTTTCGCTTGTCACCATCGATGAAAGCCAGATCGAAGGAATCATCTTCAAACTGCGGCAACAAATCTTCCGCATCTCCAATATGGAGTGTAATGCACTCCCCATGTTTCGAGAGTTTGAAATTGCTACGGATCATTTCCTCCAGCTCATCATCGATCTCGATGGTATGCAACCTGGCACCCTCTTCCAGACCCTCGGCAATGCAGAGTGCCGAATAGCCGGTATAGGTACCAATTTCGAGCACCCGGGAGGGACGTATCATCCGAACCAGCATTTTCAATACCCTACCCTGTAGATGTCCCGACACCATATGACCATGCAGCAGTCTCAGATGCGTTTCACGGTGAATCTTCCGCAACTGTTCCGGCTCCTCATCGATATGATGAAGGATATAGGCTTCCATGGGATCGGTATTGATCATATACCTGTACGGAACTACTTATGGATTATTCGGTATAATCGGGCAGGTTGTACTTCTCCTTCGCTTCCAGGATGCGCCATGCTTCGATAATCTCCAGGTAGGTTGTACCACCCACTTCACCGAAGCTGCCGCCCAGGTAGGCCACACGATCTTTACGTTCAATCAGTCCCCTTTCCAACAGTCGCTTGATGGCATCCACAAAGTAGGCTCTACGGCTCTCCTTGGTGTTCCCATCACCCTTGCCCTGTTGAAACTCTGCCCATACACCATAGGAGAGGGCTAGCTCACGGGCAAGCCTCTCGGTAGTTGTGATGGCATACACGGTGCTTTTACCACGGAAAGCAGCCAGCACGCGTGCCGTACGTCCAGTGTGACTGTCGGTCACGATTGCCTTCACGTTCATCCGCAAAGTGGCTTTTACCGCCTGTTTGGCTAGGAACTCAGTCACCTCACGGTCATCATATTGAACGTATGGCACCCTGATGTCGTTCTCAGCCAGCTTGGTTTTCTCAGCTTCATAAGCTGTTTTGGCCATGGTGCGAACCGCCTCAACTGGATATTTACCATAGGCTGTCTCACCGCTGAGCATCACCGCATCGGTACGGTAATAGATGGCATTGGCAATATCTGTGATCTCTGCTCGTGTGGGACGAGGATTGAGAATCATGGAGTGGAGCATCTGTGTGGCTACAATCACCGGTTTTTTGTGTTGAACCGCCTGTTTGATCAGTACCCGCTGAATGCCGGGGATCTTCTCCTGCGGAACCTCGATTCCCAGGTCGCCACGGGCAACCATAATGCCGAAAGCCACCTCCAGAATCTCATCGGCATTGTCAACGCCCTCCTGGTTTTCTATCTTGGCGATGATCTTGATCGGACTCTTCAACTCATCGAGGATCTCTTGTACTGCAAGTACGTCAGCTTTACTGCGTACGAATGAGTGGGCAATGAAATCAACATCATGTTTGGCTGCCAATGCAATAAACTCACGATCGCGTTCTGTGATGGCCGGCAGACTGATTCGCACACCAGGAATGTTGACACTCTTACGACTCCCTACGGTGCCGTCGTTCTGGGCACTACACAGCAGGTATCCGGGAGTGACGGCGATTACCTTCAGATCAATCTCACCATCATCTATAAGGATATCATCACCCACCTTCATCTCTTCAGTGATGTTGGGATAGGAGATGTAGATGGTTTCCCGTGTAGAGATGCCGGCAGGATTGCCAACAATCTTCACCTGGTCGCCCGTCTTCAGATCGATAGGGTTATCTGCAACGGTAGTCCGTATCTCAGGACCCTTGGTATCTACAAGAATAGCAATTCGGTCAGATACCTCACGGGTGTTGTTGATAATTTTTAAAAAACCCTCTTCATCGAGGTGTGCAGAGTTGAGGCGCACCACATTCATCCCCGCTTCAAACAGTTCACGGAGAAATGGCACATCGCATCGCTTGTCGGAAATGGTAGCGATGATCTTTGTTTGTTTAAGCATATATTTCTTTTGGATTGTTCAGTCTATGTAACGTTTGGATTTACTTTTTGTTTGCCGCGAGCAGCGCTTCAAGTGCCAAGCGGTAAGAGTCCAGGCCAAAGCCTGCAATTACACCAAGACAAACAGCTGACAGCAGTGAGTGATGGCGAAATTCTTCCCGGGCATGTACGTTGGAGATATGCACTTCCACAACCGGTGCAGGCACGGCTTTGATCGCATCACGTATGGCCACCGAGGTGTGAGTGTAGCCCCCGGCATTGAGGATGATGCCATCGCTACCATAACCTGCCTCCTGGATTTTGTTGATCAACTCACCTTCCACATTAGACTGGAAAACAGTGAGGGCAGCAGCTGGATAAGCAGTCTGCAAACTGTCCAGATAGTGATCAAAAGATTGGTTACCATAGGTCTCCGGTTCACGGAGACCCAGCAGGTTCAGGTTGGGACCGTTGATGATTTGAATCTTCATAAAAGTGATTTTGATTTTATGGACATTCGATATCGGAGCCGGGTATTTACATCCTAAAACAGAGATATCATATTCCTATTTAACACTGCAAAGATACAACTATTTCCGGTGATTGAATCATTTCTGTCTTTCTGTAATTCATCTTCAAAACCATTACATTGATTCAAAAAAAAACCGGTGGTGTCACATCAATGCAACACCACCGGAATCAAAGTGTATGATCGTTATTATCAGTTTTATTCCTCAACAACCTCTACCGTTTCTCCAGCTGGCTCACCATAATGTGCCGCAGCCATCCGCTGATAGGAGCGGTAACGCCATTGCGCGTTTTCACGAGCTGCATCGAACAGCTCGTCGGCTTGACGGGGGAAGGACTTGATCAGCTGCGTATAACGCACCTCTCCCAGCAGGAAGTCGCGGAACTTACTCCAGTCGGGTTCCTTGCTGTCGAGTTGGAACGGGTTCTTCCCTTCATCCTCCAGACGCGGATCATAGCGCCAGAGGTGCCAGTAACCGCATTCTACCGCAGCTTTCTCTTCCGACTGTGCAGTACCCATACCCCTTTTCAGACCATGGCTGATACAGGGCGAATAGGCGATGATGATGGAGGGTCCGTGATAGGATTCCGCCTCTTTCAAAGCCTTGAGGTAATGCGATTGGTTTGCACCCATTGCTACTTGTGCAACATAAACATAACCATAGGTAGCAGCAATCATGCCGAGATCCTTCTTGCGGATTCGCTTTCCTGCTGCCGCAAACTTGGCTACCGCAGCCATGGGAGTCGACTTGGAAGACTGACCACCGGTGTTGGAGTAGACCTCGGTGTCGAGCACCAGGATGTTGATATCCTGACCGCCGGCCAACACATGGTCGAGACCGCCGAAACCGATGTCATAAGCCCATCCGTCACCACCAAAGACCCATATCGATTTCTTGGTGAGATACTTTTCCATTGAGAGTATCTCCTGCGCCACGGGATGATTGATTCCAGTCAGGGCAGTCACCAACTGAGCAGAAGCCTCTTTCGATCCCTCTGCATCTTCTTTCTTCTCCAGCCATTGGGTAAAGATATCTTTCTGTTCTGCAGAGAAGTCATCAGACGCAAGACCTTTCTTCATCAGTTCACTCAGGTGGTTGCGCATGCTGTTGTGTGCGATTACGAAACCAAAACCGAATTCGGCATTGTCCTCAAAGAGCGAGTTGGCCCATGAGGGCCCCTTGCCCTGCTCATTGGTGGTGTAGGGAGTGGCCGGTGCAGAAGCTCCATAGATGGAGGAGCATCCGGTTGCGTTGGCAATCATCATCCTGTCGCCATAGAGCTGTGTGATCAGCTTGATATAGGGAGTTTCACCACAACCGGAGCAGGCTCCGGAGAACTCAAAGAGAGGAGTGGCGAACTGTGTATTCTTCACATTCAGGCCCACATCTAGCAGATGCGCCTTGCTGGAGACATTCTTCACCATATAATCCCAATTCTGCTGGTTGTCGTACTGTGTACCGATCGACACCATCTCTAGTGCCTTCTCGCCCTTCTTACCGGGACATACATCAACACAGTTGCCACAACCGAGACAGTCAAGTACGTCGACCTGGATGCGGAAAGCCATACCGGCCAGCTGCTTACCCTGTGCCTTTAGCAACTCAACGCCTTCACCCAGACCCTGCTGTTCCGATTCATCGAGTACAAACGGACGAATTGTGGCGTGGGGGCACACATAGGCACATTGGTTACACTGAATACAAGTATCAGGATTCCATACAGGTACGCTGGCAGCTACACCACGCTTCTCGAATGCTGTAGTCCCCTGCTCCCAAGTTCCGTCCTCACGTCCAGTGAAAGCAGACACCGGAAGGTCATACCCGCGCTGAGCGTTCACGGGACGTACCACCTGATGGATAAAGGCAGGAGCATCATCGGTTGTTGTCTCAACAACACCCAGCGTTGCCCATTCTGGCAGCACCTCTACCTCTTCCACGTCACCACCGCGATCAACGGCAGCAAAGTTCATCTTCACCACCTCTTCACCCTTCTTTCCGTAGGACTTCACAATGAATTTCTTCATCTGTTCCACCGCCTGGTCGTAGGGGATCACATTCGATATTTTAAAGAATGCCGATTGCAGAATGGTGTTGGTACGGTTACCCAGACCAATTTCATCCGCTATTACGGTTGCGTTGATGATGTAGAACCGAATGTTGTTCAATGCGAAGTAGCGCTTCACAAGGTCGGGCAGGTGTTTGGCCACCTCTTCTTTCGGCCATACTGAGTTTAGCAGGAAAGTACCGTTCTTCTTCAATCCCTTGGTTACATCATAAAGATGCAGGTAGGCTGGCACATGGCATGCAACAAAATTGGGTGTATTCACCAGATAGGTGGAACGGATGGGATTGTCGCCGAAGCGTAGATGCGAGCAAGTGAAACCGCCCGACTTCTTGGAGTCGTAGGCAAAGTATGCCTGCACATATTTGTCAGTGTTATCGCCGATGATCTTGATAGAGTTTTTATTGGCACCTACCGTACCATCAGAACCCAGGCCATAAAATTTGGCTTCATAGGTGGTCTCATCCATCGCAACCTCTTCCTTCATGGGGAGCGACTTGAAAGTGACATCGTCAACGATACCAATGGTGAAATCATTCTTCGGAAGGTTCATCGAGAGATTCTCGAATACCGAGAGGATCTGTGAAGGTGAAGTATCTTTCGATGAAAGACCGTAGATACCGCCCACTACCTCGGGTGCATTCTCCTTGCCATAGTAGCAGTCCTTCACATCCAGGTAAAGTGGCTGACCGGTTGCTCCCGGTTCCTTGGTGCGGTCGAGCACCGCTATTCTTTTCGCAGTGGCTGGTACTGCCGAGAGGAATGCGGATGCCTTGAAGGGACGGTAAAGGTGTACGGCTACCACACCCACCTTCTCACCCTTGGCGGTGAGGTGATCAACAACCTCACGGATGGTTTCGGTAACAGATCCCATGGCAATTATCACCCGTTCCGCTTCCGGATCACCGTAGTAGTCGAACAATCCATACTTGCGGCCTGTGATGGCTGCCAACTTTTCCAGGTACTTCTCCACCACGTCCGGCACATTGTCATAGAACGGGTTGGAGGCTTCACGTGCCTGAAAATAAATATCGTCATTTTGTGCTGTTCCGCGTGCCACAGGCGCATCGGGAGTAAGTGCCCTGTCGCGGAATCCTTTGAGTGCTTCCTGATTGATCAGCGGTGCCAGGTCGTCGTTCGTCAATGTTTCAATCTTCTGGATCTCGTGTGAGGTGCGGAATCCATCGAAGAAATGAAGGAAGGGTATACGACTCTCAATCGCTGCCAGGTGTGCTACCGCCGCCATGTCCATCACCTCCTGCACCGAACCGGTGGCGAAGAGGGCGAAGCCGGTGGGGCGCGCAGCCATCACATCCTGATGATCACCGAAGATCGAAAGGGCGTGCGATGCCAATGCTCGTGCTGATACGTGAAAGACTCCGGGAAGCAATTCCCCGGCCATTTTATACATGTTGGGAAGCATCAGCAGCAGTCCCTGTGAGGCGGTAAAGGTGGAGGTGAGGGCACCGGCCTGCAACGATCCGTGCATGGCCCCGGCAGCTCCCGCTTCCGATTGCATTTCCTGCACCAGGACTGGCTGCCCGAAGATGTTTTTCCTCCCGGCTGCTGCCCACTCATCCACATACTCCGCCATGGTGGAGGAGGGTGTGATCGGGTAGATTGCAGCCACCTCGCTGAACATGTAGGCGATGTGTGCAGCAGCCTGATTCCCGTCGCAGGTTAAATAATTTTTCTGTTTTGCCATAATGATATGTTTACTAAAAATGTTATATTTTAGTTAATAAAGTGCAAATTTATTGGGCTTCGGACTACGAAATTACGATAAAAAAGCGGAAACAACAAATGATGCTCATATTTTGTTCACTCACATCACCCCATTCCTCATAGTGAAATTTAAAATATATTAAATTATAATCATTACCAGTTTGTGAATGTTATAATAATGTATCATCCGCAGCTCATGCCTCTTCAATTCTCAGGACTTAGTCTCCTTTTCATCATGAAAAGGCATTCACACCACCTTTTTATGTTTGATCATTTGAATAATTGATGCTGAGGAGCAAATAAAGCAGATGATACCTTAGTGACATCCTCAATTGAAACAAATTAAATAAAGATCATATGAAGATTGTAATCATTGCCAACAGACTACCGGTAAAAATTGAACGTTCAGACGAGGGTTTTACCATTGAACGCAGTGAAGGAGGACTGGCTACCGGTCTCGGATCACTTGAGACCGAAGCGGAAAAGTATTGGGTGGGCTGGCCCGGTATCCACACCGACGATGAAACGGAGAGACAACAGATCACCGAAAAGCTTCACGAGCTCAAATTTCATCCGGTTTTCCTGAGTGACGAACAGATCAGCAACTACTACGAAGGGTACAGCAACAGTACCATCTGGCCCCTCTGCCACTATTTCTTCTCATATATTGAATATAAGGCGGAGTACTGGGCAGCATACCGCGAGGTGAATGCCCTCTTCAGCAGGGAGTCGCTTCCATTCATCGAGAATGACGACATAGTCTGGATACAGGACTACCAGTTGATGTTGCTACCGAAGTTGATTCGTGACAAGAAGCCGGCTACCAGCATCGGGTACTTTCACCACATACCTTTCCCCTCCTATGAGCTCTTCAGGGTACTCCCTGAACGGGAGGAGGTGCTGGAAGGATTGCTGGGAGCGGACCTTATCGGTTTTCACACGCACGACTACATGCGTCACTTCATCAGTGCCATCTATCGCGTGCTCAACCTGAACTGCAACCTCGACGAAATCACCCTCAAGGAGAGGATTGTACATGTGGATGCCTTTCCCATGGGAATCAACTATGAACAGTATCATGAGGCACCTGCTTTGCCTGTGGTACGGGAGAAATCGGCCATGCTCAGGGAAAAGTTGTCAGACAAGCAAGTGATCCTTTCGGTGGACCGGCTCGACTACAGCAAGGGGATCCTGCACCGGCTCGAAGGATATGCCCAGTTCCTGGAAAACAACCCAGAATACCATGAGCAGGTGTCACTGGCCATGATTGTTGTTCCCTCACGCGACAACGTGGAGATGTATGCTGAGCTCAAAGCGAAAATAGACCAGGCCATCGGCGAGATCAACGGCAGATATGCCAGACTGGACTGGAGTCCCATCTTCTACTTCTATCGCAGCTTCTCGTTCGAGGAGTTGATTGCCATGTATGACATCGCTGACATCGCACTGGTAACACCATTGCGTGACGGGATGAACCTGGTAGCCAAAGAGTACCTCGCCGCCAAGCGGGATCAACCGGGTGTACTCATCCTCAGCGAAATGGCTGGCGCATCCATCGAATTGCAGGATGCACTGATCATCAACCCCAACGACAAGGATGAGATCGAGAAGGCGATCCTGCAGGCGCTCACCATGCCGTTAGAGGAGAAAAGGGAACGAATGAGCCGGATGCAGAAACGGATCGCCTCCCGCACCGTGAAGCGCTGGGCAAACGATTTCGTGAAAGAGCTTCGAAGCATCAAGGAACAGAACAAGGAGATCCTGCAGAAGGTGGTGGGTAAGCGGCAGCTAACCCAAATAAAGAGCGCCTACGATGAGGCTTCTTCACGACTTATCCTACTCGACTATGATGGCACCCTCTCACCCTTCGTCAGGAAACCGGAAGATGCCATTCCCTCGGAACAGTTATTAGAACTGATCAGAAGAATGAGTGCTGACAAGCACAACAAGGTTGTGATCAACAGCGGTCGCAACCACCAGATCCTGGACAAGTGGTTCGCTGGGCTCCCTATCGACTTTGCCGCTGAACATGGTGTCTTTTACAAGGATGACGGAGTGTGGCACCGCAATATAATGGAGGAGATCGAGTGGGATGAAGAGATCCTCGACATCATTCATCACACAATCGATAAGACGCCCCGCTCGCACCTGGAGCAGAAGGATGCAGCCCTGGTATGGCATTATCGCAACGTGGATGTATGGCTGGCCGAGCTGCGTGCACAACAGTTGATCAATGCACTGATTGGCCCCTGTGCACGACTCAACCTGCAAATTGTGCCGGGCAACAAGATTGTAGAGATCAAACCACCCGATTACAACAAGGGAAGTGAAGTGATTCGTCGCCTGGAGAAGGACACTTACGACTTCGTGCTGGCGATTGGTGACGACACCACCGACGAGGATATGTTCCGCGCCCTGCCGACCGACGGTATCAGCATCAAGGTGGGCAGCTTCTCACCGGCGGCGAAGTATCGCATCCCCCTTCAATCCTCCGTGATACCGTTCCTCTCCAAACTGATACAACAATAAAGCAGCACAATCAAGATGGAAATTATCGATCAATTTATCTCACCGGAAAGCCCTCTCCGTTATCCTCTCATCGCGTTACTCTTCCTGACACTCTTTGGAATCCTGGCACTGATCTACAGGCAGATCATTAAAATGTGGCGCAAACGGGTCCGCAATAGCAAAAGCATGCTGGACGACTTTATCGTGCGACTCTTCACCCTTCCAGGCATATGGCTTATCTTCGCCCTGCTGCTCAATCTCTTCAGTGGACTGCTCAGTGAAGAGGAGCAGGTCTACAACGTGCTGCGAAAGATTAGCCAGATCATGCTGATCCTCATCATCGGATGGATCCTGGTACAGGTGGTCAGAGCACTTTTTCATCACTGGCAGAAGAAGTTCGATATCCAGAACCCCAACAACCTGGAAGCGCGCAAGCGTCTCACCCAGATGAACATGATAGAACGGATCATGGTTGTCACAATCGTCTTTCTTTTCATCGCCATAGCACTGATGACAATCGAGCAGGTGAGACAGCTCGGAATGAGCCTACTGGCATCGGCCGGCGTGGCAGGTATCATCATCGGCTTCGCTGCCCAGAGAAGCTTTGGACAGATCTTCTCAGGCATTCAAATTGCCTTCACACAGCCCATCAGACTGGATGACGTGGTAGTGATCGAAGGTGAATGGGGTCGCATCGAGGAGATTCACATCACCTATGCAGTTGTGAGAATATGGGATGAGCGGAGGCTGATTGTACCGATCGATTACTTCCTCAACAACCCGATACAAAACTGGACGCGAAGCACCTCGCAAATACTGGGCAGCGCAATGCTTTATGTCTCATACGACCTGCCGATGGAGCCACTGCGCGATGAATTGGCCCGCATTGTGAAAGATGATCCCAACTGGGATGGAAGGGTGCAGAACATACAGGTGACAGACAGCAAGGAGTGGTTCAAGGAAATTCGAGTGCTGGTGAGCAGTGTCGATTCCTCCCGCAACTGGGACCTGAGGGTGGCCGTACGAGAGAAACTGATCGACTACATCAACACACACTATCCCGGCTCTTTTGCAAAGATTACCACCTGTACACCCTCATCCGTCTCTTCGGCAATCAGGTAGACATTCAAACAAGGTACCTCTTTCCAACCTGATTAAGGACGGATAAACTTGGAGAGTTCCTTCTCCTCTGAGAAGAGTACAGCTGTGTTGATCAGCGCCAGGTGCGAGTAGGCCTGTGGGAAGTTGCCCAACTGCCGCTTGGTACGGAAATCGAGATCCTCACTAAAAAGTCCCACGTGGTTTGAATAGGAGATCATCTTCTCAAAGATCTCCCTCGCCTCCTGCCGTTCGCCAATCATATAAAGTGCCTCGATCAGCCAGAAAGTGCAGATGGTAAAGGAGGAGGTGGGCACCCCAAAGTCATCCTCCGCCTTGTAGCGGTACATCAGTCCCTCATGGTAGAGGTTCTCCTTGATTGCCTTCACAGTCTTCACGTAGCGTTCATCATCCGGTGCGATGAAATCGTAAAACTGCATCAGGAGCAGCGACGAATCGTAGTCCCTGTTGTCGTAGGCCTGCGTGAAGCATTGCAGTTCCTCGTTCCATCCCTTCTCATAGACCTCCGCGCGGATGGAATCAGCTTCATCACGCCACTTTCTGGCGTAGCTATCCTTGTGCAGCAGTTCCGCAATCAGTGAAGCCCTGTCGAACGCCACCCAGCTCATCACCTTGGAGAAGACGAAATGCATCTCCCGGGTGCGGAACTCCCATATGCTGCGGTCCGGCTTGTGCCAGGCAGCCTTTACCGATCGCACCATATTCTTGATAATCTCCCAGATCTCCTCCACCTCGTCGAGTGTGCCGGGGAAGTAGAGGTAGTACTTGTAAATCACATCCATCAGGTAGCCGATGGAATCGTTCTGGACCTGGTGATAAGCCGCATTGCCGATACGTACCGGACGGGAGTTCTCGTAACCGCTCAGGTGATCAAGTGTCTCCTCTGTGAGCATCTGCTCCCCACGAATACCGTACATGATCTGTATCGGCTCATCGCGTGATGATTTGAGGATCTTCTTCACGAATCCGATGAAACGTTCTGCGGCGGTGCGTTGTTTCATGAAGAGCAGCGTGTCGATCGACATGGAGGCATCTCGCAGCCAACAGAAGCGGTAATCCCAGTTGCGGGTCTCACCAATGCTCTCCGGTAGGCTGGTGGTGGCTGCCGCCAGCATTGCCCCGGAGCTCTGGTAAGAGAGAAGCTTGAGTACCAGCAAGCTCCGCTTGATCATGTCATTGTACTCGTAATACTCCCGTGAGCGATTCACATAGTTGAGCCAATAAACTTTGGTCCGCTCATATTCCAGGAGGATGCGGTTGATATCGATTGTCACCAGCTTCTGGTTGTAGGAGAGCAGGAAAAACTGTTGCCCCTCCAACACTATCTCCTCCCTGTTGAGCACCTTTTCAAAATCCAGGCTGGAATAGAGGTAGACCTTGTCTTCAGAGTCCTCTTCCGAATGTGTCTTGATATATTGATCCCCAATCTCGTGTCGTACCTTCTCACGCGCGTAATTGATCTGTGGGTCATAGACCACTCGTACCGTCGGTTGTCCTTTGGTGACCCTTATATAGCGATGTATCTCGGGCGGCATGTAATAGCGATTGGCCTCGGTCATGTAACGCGGCATATAGTCGAAAACGATGAAGCCATGTTCAGGCGACTCGAATCGGGTAAGCAGGATATTGGTGTGCCCATTGTATCGTTGCGTGATCTGGTAATCTGCCGTCACTTCAAAGTGAAAGCTGCCACCTTTCTCCCTGTCGAGCAGCGCTGCGAAGATGGAGGGAGAGTCGAAATCGGGCAAGCAGAACCAGTCGATGCTCCCCGTTTTGGATACCAGTGCCGCGGTACGGCAGTTGCCGATGATTCCGTAGTCAAGATTTTGCATAGATAAGCTGTTTCACCCCTGCCGGCATTCAGGATGATCGACAAAAGCCATTGCCTGTTGTCGGGCAGAAATGTTGATGTTCTGTTTAGTGCAGAACAAAGATAGAAAAAGGAGTCAAATTACGAAAGGAATTAACTCCTCACCGTGATTTCTCCGCGCAACGACTGATACATCAGCTCCTTCACTTCATCGGGCTGGTATCCTTTGCCAAAGAGAGCCATCAGCTTGGCCAACGCCGCTTCTGTAGTGATGTCGTAGCCACCTATCACCCCAACCCTCTCGAGCCGCTGTCCATTCTCATATCGATGCATCACCACCGATCCATAAAGACACTGCGTCACATTGACCACCACAATTCCACGATCAACGGCATCTCTGATCATCTCCATGAACCAGGGATTGATGGGTGAATTACCGCTACCATATGTTTCAAGCACCACTCCTCTCAGTCCGGGTATGGTGAGATGTGCCCGCACCACCTCACGACTGATGCCGGGAAATAGTTTCAACACAACCATATAACGGTCAAGTTCATAATTAAAACATACCGGGCGATCTTCATTTTGTCGGAGAATGGCGGTTTTGTTGTAGCGGATATCCAGTCCTGCTTCCGCCAGGTATGGGTAGTTGGGACTGTTGAAGGCACTGAAATGATCGGCATTCACCTTGGTAGTCCTGTTACCCCGCATCAGCAATTTCTGCATGTAGATACAAAGTTCCGGCACTATCGGTCGACCGGTTTCATCCTTGTCGGCAGCAATCTCCAGTGCGGTAATCAGATTCTCCTTTCCGTCGGTGCGCATCTTACCGATGGGTAGTTGTGAGCCGGTGAGGATCACCGGCTTGTTCAGGTTCTCCAGCATGAAGCTGAGTGCCGAAGCAGTATAGGCCATGGTATCAGTTCCATGGAGGATTACGAAACCATCATACTTTAAGTAGTTCGTTTCAATAACCTTGACCATCTGCTGCCAGATGGAAATGGAAACATCCGACGAGTCTATGGGAGGGTCGAAGAGGTAGGTCTCAACGTTAAAGTTAAGCCGCTTGATTTCAGGCATGTTCGAACGAAGGTGGCTGAAGTTGAAGGGTTCCAGCGCACCGCTCTCGGTATTCTCAACCATTCCGATGGTTCCACCGGTATATATCAGCAATACGTTTGCGTTTGTATCGATCATCACGCTCTATTTTACAGCAAATATAGCATTTTGTATTGAATCTAATTTCTTTTTGACATTTTTTATCACCATTGGGGTCAAGCCGGAGGAGTTATCGTGACCATCCGTTTCACAATGATCGAACCAAAGTGTTGACAAATTGTTTAACGGAGTAGAAATTCACAAACATATAAAACTGAATTTTATGGCCACACATTCCATTCAGACAATCTGGAGAGAGAACAATATTTTCGATACCGAGATCGACGGACATACAATCTCGATCGACTTGGGAAAAGAACAAGGAGGGGACGATGCCGGTCCGCGGCCCAAGAAGTTGTTGCTGATCTCAGCGGCAGGGTGCTCGGGTCTCGACATCGTGGAGATAGCCCGTAAGATGCGAATCGAATTGAAGAAATTTGAAATCCGCATCGATGCAGAGATGACCGAAGAGCATCCCAAGCAATACACCTCACTGAAGGTGGTCTATCAGTTCGAAGGGGAGAACCTGCCAAAGGAGAAGCTGGAGAGAGCTTGCAACCTCTCCTTCGAGAACTACTGCGGGGTACTAGCCATGTACAAGAAAGCAGTGCCGGTGAGCTACGAGGTTGTGGTGAAGGAGGGTTGAACAATTTGGCGCCATTGAGGAAATTTTTCTCTAAAATATTGCTATCTTTGCAGTCAGGTTTATCATTCAAAGAGCGAAAACTCACATCAACAACATAAAAAGAGAACTATGCAAACAATGGACTCATTCAATTTTGCCGGTAAAAAGGCATTCGTTCGCGTGGATTTCAACGTGCCACTCGACGAGAACTTTCATATTACTGACGACACCCGCATCCGGGCAGCCGTTCCCACGCTAAAAAAGATCCTCAAGGATGGTGGCAGCGTGATCATCGGTTCACACCTTGGCCGGCCGAAAGGTGCGACCGACAAGTTCTCCCTTCGTCACATCCTGCCCCGCGTAGCGGAGCTGCTGGGTGTTGATGTACAGTTTGCCGATGACTGCATCGGCGCTGAGACCGAGGCCAAAGCGGCTGCACTGCGCCCGGGCGAGGCCCTGCTGCTGGAGAACCTCCGCTTCTATGCCGAGGAGGAGGGCAAACCCCGCGGACTGGCAGAAGATGCCACCGAGGAGGAGACCGCAGCCGCTAAGAAGGCAGTGAAGGAATCACAGAAGGAGTTCACCAAAAAGCTGGCCTCTTATGCCGATGTCTATGTCAATGATGCCTTCGGTACCGCACACCGTGCCCACGCCTCCACAGCCCTGATCGCCGATCATTTCGATGCGGCACACAAGCTGTTCGGCTACCTCCTGCAAAATGAAATCACCGCCGTAGAGAAGGTGATGAAGGATACAGAACGTCCCTTCACCGCCATCATGGGAGGTTCAAAGGTATCCTCCAAGATTGAGATCATCCGCAACCTGCTCGACAAGGTAGACAACCTGATTCTGGCAGGTGGCATGACCTACACCTTCGCCAAGGCTTTCGACGGCAAGATTGGCGACTCCATTGTGGAGAACGACAAGCTGGACCTGGCCCGCGAGCTGGTGGAGATGGCAAAGACAAAGGGTGTGAATTTGGTGCTGGCCACCGACGCCAAGATCGCCGACAGCTTCAGCAACGATGCCAACACCAACTTCGCATCGGTGAAGGAGATCCCCGACGGTTGGGAAGGTCTCGACATCGGTCCCGACGCTGAGAAACTGTTCACCGAAGTAATCAAGAACTCAAAGACCATCCTCTGGAACGGACCGGTGGGCGTCTTCGAATTCGATAACTTCGACAAGGGATCGCGTGCCGTCTCCAACGCCATCGTGGAAGCAACCCAAAAGGGTGCCTTCTCGCTTGTGGGCGGTGGCGACTCGGTTGCCTGCGTCAACAAGTTCGGCCATGCCGATCAGGTGTCCTACGTATCCACCGGTGGGGGTGCCCTGCTGGAGATGATCGAGGGCAAAGTGCTCCCTGGCATCAAGGCGATCCGCGGATACTAAGCAGCTAAAGGGACCGCCCCCGCAGTCCCGCTAATTCCATTGACCGTACGGACAACATGTTCGTACGGTTTTTGTTTTGAACCCCTCCCTTTGTGTTATCTCATCATTTTTTTGTACTTTTGGGCTCAATTTGACTCAATCATTCAACAATGAACATTTCGTACAACTGGCTAAGGGAATATCTGCAATTTGAGATGACGCCGCAACAGACGGCCGACATGCTCACCTCCATCGGACTGGAAACAGGCAGCGTGGAGGAGATTCAAACCATCCGTGGCGGTCTGGAGGGACTGGTGATCGGTGAGGTGCTCACCTGCACCGAGCATCCGAACTCCGACCATCTGCACCTCACCACCGTAAACACCGGCAACGGCGAAGAGCCGCTGAAAATTGTCTGCGGCGCGCCCAATGTGGCTGCCGGACAGAAGGTGATTGTGGCTACTGTGGGCACCAAGCTTTGGTTTGGCGAGGAGGAGATCACCATCAAGCGATCCAAGATTCGTGGCGAAGAGTCGTTCGGCATGATCTGCGCCGAGGATGAGATCGGCATCGGCACCTCGCACGACGGCATCATCGTCCTTCCACCCGATGCTGTGGTGGGGACCCCTGCCAAAGAGTACTACAATGTGAAAAGCGACTGGGTGCTGGAGGTGGACATCACCCCCAACAGGGTGGATGCAGCCTCCCACTATGGGGTAGCGCGCGACCTGGCAGCAGCACTCACACAGGCGGGCATCCCCTGCAAGCTGCAGAAGCCATCGGTCGACGCGTTTGCCGCTGACAAGAGCGATGGCGGCATCGAGGTGATCGTAGAGGACCTGGAAGCCTGTCCCCGCTACTCCGGTCTCACCATCCGCGGCGTCACCGTCAGCGAGAGCCCCGACTGGCTGAAGAACCGGTTGCAGGTGATCGGTCTGCGCCCCATCAACAACATCGTAGACATCACCAACTACCTACTCCACGAAACGGGGCATCCCCTGCACGCATTCGACGCGGCACACATCACCGGCAACGAGGTGGTAGTGCGCACCCTACCCGAAAAGACAAAATTCGTGACTCTCGACGAACAGGAGCGGGAGCTGAGCGACCGTGACCTGATGATCTGCAACAGCGAGGAGGGTATGTGCATTGCCGGTGTTTTCGGGGGACTCCATTCGGGCGTCACCATGGAAACCCGCGACATCTTCCTCGAGTCGGCCTACTTCAACCCCACCCGGGTACGGAAGACCGCCCGCCGGCACGGCCTCAACACCGACTCCTCCTTCCGCTTTGAACGGGGTGCCGACCCAAACAACACACTCTACGTGCTCAAAAGGGCTGCCCTGATGATAAAAGAGCTGGCAGGTGGCATCGTCGAATGCGAGATAAGGGACATCTACCCCACCCCGATTGAAAGAGCAACTGTGCGCCTTGCATACAATAAAATCAATTCCCTCATTGGGAAAGAGATCCCCACGGAGACAGTAAAAAATATCCTCCGCAGCCTGGAGATCGAAATAGAACAGGAAAACAGCGAAGGGCTGATCCTCCGGATTCCCACCTATCGCGTGGATGTGACCCGTGACGTTGATGTGATCGAGGATATCCTTCGCATCTATGGTTACAACAATGTGGAGTTCAGCCAGTCACTCAAGGGAAATCTCTCCTTCCAGACTGCTACTGACCGTAAGTACAAGCTGCAGACGCTGATCTCCGAACAACTCACCGCCGCCGGCTTCAGTGAGATCCTCAACAACTCGCTCACAAAAAAGAGCTATTACGAACCGCTCACCTCCTACCCCGCCCCACACTGCGTATCACTGGTCAACCCACTGAGCGGCGACCTGAGCGTGATGCGACAGACACTGCTGTTCGGGGGACTGGAGAGCATCGCCTACAACCGCAACCGCAAGAACAATGATCTCCGCTTCTACGAGTTTGGCAACTGCTATCACTACGACGGGGAGAAACAACAACAGGAGCATATCCTGGCGCCCTACTCCGAGGAGACAAGGATAGGTCTCTGGCTCTGCGGCAAGCGCACCCGCAAGAACTGGGCCGCCGCGGAGGAGCAGACCAGTGTCTACGAGCTGAAAGCCCACCTGGAGAACATCCTCAGGAGGCTGGGCATCAACGGCAACGGCATCCGTTACGAAGAGCTGCAAAATGACATCTATTCCACGGCCATGAGCCTGAGCACCCGCAAGGAGCTGATCGGCAGCTTCGGCATCGTCAACCCGCAACTGTGTAAGCAGTTCGACATCGACACCGAGGTCTTCTATGCAGAGATGAGCTGGGACAAGCTGATGCAGGAGAGTGACAAAAAGAACGTGAGCTTCACCGAGATCTCCCGCTTCCCTGCCGTGAGCAGGGACCTGGCACTGCTGATCGACAAGAGCGTCACCTTCTCACAGATCGAGCAGCTGGCCCGCAACACCGAGAAGAAGCTGCTGAAGCAGGTGTCCCTCTTCGATGTCTACGAGGGGAAGAACCTGCCGGAGGGCAAGAAGTCCTACGCAGTCAACTTCCTGCTGCAGGATGAAACAAAAACACTGAACGACAAACAGATCGACGGTGTGATGAACCGCATCCGGCAGAACCTGGAAAAGGAACTGGGGGCACAACTAAGGTGATCTTTTGATTCGTAAATGTAAAGATGTACCGATTGCAATCAAAATAAACATTTAACAGACCCGTTGCGCCTTGCACAAAGACCGGGGATCAGATTTACAACAATATGGGAAGAGCATTTGAATACAGGAAAGCAACCAAACTGAAACGCTGGGGCAACATGGCCCGCGTCTTCACCAAACTGGGGAAACAGATCACCATCGCCGTGCGCGAGGGGGGATCGGAACCCGACACAAACCCGCGCCTGCGCGTGCTGATTCAGCAGGCCAAGAAGGAGAACATGCCGAAGGAAAACGTGGAGCGCGCCATCAAGAAGGCCACCGACAAGGATGTCTCCGACTACAAGGAGATGGTCTACGAAGGATACGGACCTTTCGGTATCGCCATCGTGGTGGAGACCGCCACCGACAACCCCACCCGCACCGTGGCCAACGTGCGCAGCTACTTCAACAAGCATGGCGGTTCGCTCGGCACCTCGGGCAGCCTCGAGTTCCTCTTCGACCACAAGTGCGTCTTCAAGATCGCCGAGAAAGAGGGTGTCTCCATCGAGGATCTTGAACTGGAGCTGATCGACTATGGCGTGGACGAGCTGGAGGTGGACGAAGGAGAGATCCTGCTCTACGGCGAGTTCAAATCATACTCCGACATCCAGTCCTACCTCGAGGAGAACGGCTTCGAGATCCATTCTGCCGAGTTCGAACGAATTCCCCACGACACCAAGGAGCTGGACGAGGAGCAGCGTGCCCAGATCGAGAAGCTGCTCGACAAGTTCGAAGAGGACGAAGATGTGCAGAACGTGTTCCACAACATGGCGTAAACAGCACAAACTGTTTCCTGAAAAGTGAGACGGGCCAAAAAATCGAAAAAGCGAGGTATGTTACATATCTCGCTTTTTTATCGCCCTTTTGGCGATTTTATCCTCACCCTCTTCGGTACAGGTTCTAATCTCGTTCTAATATGGTTCTAATATGGTTCTAATCTCGTTCTAATAGATTAGAACGAGATTAGAGTCAGTTCAGACCCAGTTCACAGTTTTTTCCGACCGATCACCCTCGCAGAATATCCATATACCTTCGCTTTGGATGAAACTACATGAAAATAACATGCGAAACCTGAGATGGTTATTTTCACAGCACAATCTGCAAAAAAAAAGCTTCCCAATACAGAGGTATTGCAGAAGCCTGAAGAAGTCGTAGCGCATAGCGGAATCGAACCGCTATTCATTGCCTGAGAAACAATTTTCCTAACCGTTAGAAGAATGCGCCCTTTCGAATATTGATACAAAGTTATAAAAAAAATAAAACCACGTTTCTTTTGGAGAGATTTTTTTTTACAACTTCTTACCGGTGAATACGGTAGTAGGCATCCAGTGCCTCTCGAGCGGCCGTGAAGGAGCTCTTGCGGTCCTGCAGCACCTCGTCTTCGAGCCGTGACAGCAGCTGCACGATTTCAGGATCTCGATAGAAGCCGTTGCGCAGTTGCTCGTTGATGCTCTCGAACATCCAGTATTTGGCCTGCTCCTTCCGCTTGCGGTCGAAGTAACCATTCTCCTTTACAAAGGCGATGAAACGGTGGATCATCTCCCACACCTCAGCGATCCCAATCTTGTAGTAGCCTGAGTAGGTGAGCACCTCGGGCGACCAGCCCGATTCAGGCAGGGGATAGAGATGCAGGGCGTTGCGCAGCTGCCGCCGGGCCATGTTCGCCTTGTCGATGTTGTCGCCGTCCGCCTTGTTGATCACGATGCCGTCGGCCATCTCCATGATGCCCCGCTTGATGCCCTGCAGCTCGTCGCCGGTGCCGGCCAGCTGGATCAGCAGGAAGAAGTCGACCATCGAGTGGACGGCCGTCTCCGACTGTCCCACCCCCACCGTCTCCACGAAGATGTAATCGAACCCGGCCGCTTCGCAGAGCACGATGATCTCGCGGGTTTTGCGTGCCACACCGCCCAGTGATCCGGCCGAGGGTGAGGGGCGGATAAAGGCATTCTCCGCCATGGAGAGCTTCTCCATCCGTGTCTTGTCTCCCAGGATGCTCCCCTTGGAGCGCTCGCTGGAGGGGTCGATGGCCAGCACCGCCAGCTTGTGCCCCTGCTCAAGCAGGTGCATGCCGAACGCGTCGATGGAGGTGCTCTTCCCCGCTCCCGGCACGCCGGTGATCCCCACCCTGATGGAGTTGCCCGAATGGGACAGGCACTGTTCGATGATGGCCTGGGCCGTCTCCTGGTGCTCCGGCAGCGAGCTCTCCACCAGGGTCACCGCCTGACTGAGGAGCACCCTGTCGCCTGATAGGATCCCTTTCACATACTCCTCTACAGGTCGCACTGTTTGCCGGGCGCGTCTTTTCAGATAGGGGTTCACGCTGGGTGGTTGCAGGATGCCCTTGTTCACTTTCAGGCCGTTGTATTTCGGGTCGTTTTCGGGATGTTCCATCTTAGCTGTTCAAATTAAAAAACCGAATGAAGCTCTTGCAAAGATACTTCATCCGGCCAGTATTATCAATTCCTTTTGAATCTATTTCTTCGGGAGCACATTCCCCTTGATCCGCAACACATACACGGTGTCGGGGACATTGGTGTAGACGGTGATGCTCTTGTTGAAGGTGCCGGGACGGGCTACCGTGGAATATTTGGCGGAGATTGTCCCTGTCTTGCCCGGCAGGATCGGCTCACGTGTATAGCCCGGGGTGGTGCATCCACAGGAGGCAGAGACCCGTCTGATGATCAGCGGTGTCGTGCCGGTATTGGTGAATTCAAACTGCGTGGTGACCGCACCCATCTCCTCCTTGATGGTTCCGAAGTTGTGTTCCGTTTTCTCAAACGCCATCCCCGGCTTCTGCTGGGAGAAGGCCATCAGGCTGCAGAGCATCACACTAAGAATCAAAAGAGTTGCTCGTTTCATATCAGTTTCTGTTAATCGTTTTCTTTGTTATAAATGATTCATTCCTCTGCAAATGTAACAATTTTGTCCATGTTGCGTTTATTCTTTAACAATAATTCGCATACCTGCGGTATGTGAGGTGAACTCGGGCGCATAGAGCGATTGCACGGTGGCGATGCCGTTGGAATAGCTGCCGGCACGGGTCACGTAGAGGGCATACTCGAACAGACGGGTGCCCCGCGGCAACTGATCGAAAAAGAAGGAGATGGAGGCATCCTTCGTCACCTGGTAATAGGGCACTCCGTTTTGCCAGGCCATGCCGGAGAGCTGTGTGACCGGCTCGAAGCTGGCGGCACGCATATCCTTGAGTTGTACGAACTCAAGGTCGCGGTCGTTGCGGAGTGTAAGCCGCACCACCACCTTGTCGCCCACCTGCAAGGGTCGTTCTTCCGTCAGCGGCACCAACACCCTGCCGCTTTCATCGGTCTGTTCCAGGAAGAGCTTCTTTTCGATATCGAGTGAGCCATCGCTTTTCACCACCTTGTCCATCTCCTCGAAATATTGGCGGTAGAGGGCACCCCAGGCGGGACCGCTGCTGTTGTGCTCCACCGTGACACTTCCCATTGCGGGAGTGATCTCCGAGCGGCTCCAGCTCTCCTTGAAGTAACCGGTTCCCGCTGCCTTGCCGGAGGGTTCAACCACCTTCTCACCGACGGTGACGGTGGTCTCTCCCGTGGCTGCAAACCAGTCGCTGCCACTGCTTAACAGCGTGTAGACTGCATCGGTGGTGGCATGCGTCGACTCCCATAGCTGTGTCTGTTTCTGTTTGAGCAGCCACCGTTTCATCTTGTCCATCTCATCGGCTGAGGCACCCCCCAACCGGAAGGCATCCATGATGAAGGTGTGCACCGAGGTGGCCGACTGTGACATGAAAACCTGAGCACGGTTGTTGGCCCAGTACATCCCCATCTCGTCCGACAGAGTGGCATGCTCACGATAGGAGCGCAGGATCGCCTGCAACAGCTCCTTCTGTTGATTGCGATGCATCAGCACCGCGATCAGCGATCGCTCGTAGAGTCCATAAGAGGTCCAGTGCTGCTGCACCACGGAGCGGTAGAAGTCGCTCATCTCTTTCAGCTCCTTGTCCATAGGACGGTCACTGTATGCCGATCGCACGTAGAGATACTCCAGATCGGTGAGTGAGATCATTTTTAATTTCTTCCAATCCTTGTTGTAACGTTTCATCGCTTCGAAGCGCCTCAATGCTTCCGCATCTGCAAAGGCGACAGCCTGCGACTGCATGGAAAGCGTCTTATCGCCGGACTGCAAAGCACCCAGCTCCTGAAGGCGATTCAACCCGTAGAGGATGTAATGGGTGATCCCGACAGAGGGACGGAACCCCTTGAACCAGCTCCAGCCACCCTCTTCGGTTTGCAGCTCCTGCAGTCGCCGCAGCGAGCGAGCGAGCTGGTCACGGCTGCGGTTCAGGTCGAACAACAGTGAGAGCCGCTGCCGCTGTTCCGATTCATCGCGTGCCTCGAGCACCCAGGGAGTCTCCTCCAGCAGGAGGTTTTTCAGTTCCTCGTTTTTGGAGAGCTGCGACTGCAACGACGCACCGCTGCCCCCCTCTTTCTGCCAGGCATCCACCATGGCGGTCACCCGGGGATAACTTTTACCGATGTAGGCACCCAGTGAAGTGCTGTAGTAGGCGGCAAACCAGGCCACCGCATTGTCGCTCGCGGGGTCGCTCAGCACCGGCAGGGCATGCACGGCGTACCAGGCAGGAGAGGAGGCAAACTCCAGCGTGAGCCGGTACTCCTCCGCCGTGGGGGAGCTGCTTTCAAGCAGGCGACCCATGGTGAACTGTTTTGTTTCACTGCCGTTCAAGTCCATGCGCATGCTCTCGGTCACCAGCATCCGGTTGGGCAACACCGCCAGTGCATGCTGCTCACCATCGCTGAAGAGTTCGCTCTCCGCAACGACGCGCACCCCAAGAAGATCAATCCCCGTGGGGAGAGCAAAACTCCAGGCAACATCGGTGGATGCGCCGGCAGCCAGGGTGAAGGGCATCACAGCATCGTCGATCCTGATTTCAGAGATCAACTCCTCGGTAAGGGGATTGAAGAGCTGCATCGTTACCTCACCCATCAGCAGGCTGTCGGAGAGGTTGGAGATCTTGCTGCTGATGGTGGCATGATCACCCTCCCGCAGGAAGCGCGGCATGTTGGGTGTCACCATCAGCTCCTTCTGCGAAATAGTGAAGGCTTCAGCGCTTCCGCTGCTCAGCTCCCTGTCGTGTGCCAGCAGACGGAAACGCCAGCGGGTGTTGCTCTCCGGAACGGTGAAAGCGATCTGTGTCTCCCCTTTCTCGTTGGTGCGCAGCTGCGGATAGAAGAAGGCGGTCTCGCTGAAATTGCGCCGCACCTGGGGGAGTGATTCCACCTCAGGTGTCGGTGGCGGGGGTGCTGCAGCAGCATCACCAACAGTCATCACCTCCTCCACGGCGCCGGCTACCATATCGTTCTCTGCTACCGACATCTCTTTTTGGGTAGTGGCGTATCCAACCACCACCGTCTCATCAAAAGCCAACGACTTTGTTCCCCGGATTAAGATTTGATTGTTATAAAATGAAAAGCCATGCCAGTTGAACCTGTCGAAACGGAACCCGGGCACCTCTTTCCTGGAAACAGGGATGTAGCCGCCGGCATAGACCGTGTTAAACGAGTTGTCGCGTGAGAAACGTGCAGCCGATCGGTAGCGCAGCAAGGATGCCGAAGGAAAGTTCCAGGACTGTGATGGGTAGATCTGGTCGAGCGAGAAGTCATACATCGATGCCAGCAACTCTGCGGCGGCAGGGTTCCCCTTCTCATCAGTCACCGTGACCCGCCACTCCTCATCGGCGCCGGGACGGATCTTGTCGCGGAAGATATCCAGCTTCACCTTCAGTTCCTTGTTCTCCTCTTTGCGAAGCAGGTCTGTGTGGTGAGTGGTAAACTGTTGCTCCTTCACATGGGTCAGCAGCAGCGTGACACCCTCACCGTACTCCTCCTTGTAAGGGAAGCTGAAACGTTTGTTCTCGTTATCCAATATGAGCCACTGCCTTTCCAGCAACGTCTCCTCTTTCCAGAGTTCGTAGAGCAGATGAACCTTGCCGGTCGCTCCCATCAGTATTTCGGCGGGCTTACCCGGTGCAAAGGTACTGCTGCGCACGACAAACCAGTCGTTCGTCTTCAGGGGAGGCCATTTGTCTGCAAACGAGAAAAGGAGCAGCTCTTTCTCCGCCTCTACCGGATTGCCTCTGTCATCTTTTGAGAATAACTTCACCCGGTACTTGCCGGAGCGAAGACGGGCAAGTCGTTTTTTCAGTTCGGGCTGGGGACCGGTCTCAAAATCCCCCGTGGCGACCTGTTTGCCGGTGGAATCATTCTCTTCCACCGCATAGATCTGATAGCTGCCCGTTGCTTTCACATCACTGCCGCTGAGGTTTTTCGCCGTGATGAGAATCAGGGCAGCACCCTCTTTCTCCCACCGCTCCGGCATCTCCAGCTGCAACATCATTGAGACATCCCCCACGGAGAGAGCGTAAGTGCCTGCTTGTGTCTCACCGTTCAAGTCGGTGACGGTCGCCTCAACGACGAAGGTGAAGGCTGACTGCCTGCCTTGTTGCGTGTCACTCTTTTCAGGGGTAAAGCGAATTTCAAAGCCTCCCTGATCATCACTTGTCACAATCCCTTCCGCGAACTGTTCCGGAGCACCGCCCCAGAAGCGCCACCAGCTCTGTTGCCGCGTGATGCGGTAGGCAACAGAAGCATTCTGTAGTGCGACACCCGAGTAGGCAACAGCCTTACCCCTGAGGGTCACCTCCTCACCAAAGCGATAGCTTCCCTCCACGGGATCGAATGTCACTTCGAAGGTAGGACGCTTGTACTCCTCCACCCTGAAAGAAACAGTACCCGATTCGGTGCGGAGAGAGAAGAATCCGGGAAGAACTCCCTGCGGCAACACAAACGCACCGGTCGTTGAGCCAAACTCGTTGGTCACACCCTCCTGTGAAGCGATCTTCTCACCATTGGCATCGTGAAGCGAAACAATTGTCTTGCTGCCAGTGGCTAGTGATCTTTTCGAATCGGCCTGGCGAGTCAATACTGCCTTGTAATGAACAGTCTGTCCGGGTCGGTAGAGCGACCGGTCGGTGAAGAGGTCGGTCTGCTCACGCGGTTCCTCATCGTTTGCGGAGGTGAAATAGCGGTAGTTGTTCAGTCGTGTCAGCAGCGACCCGTTATCAGTCCCCCTGACGGCGTGATAGAAAAGGTTGTTGCCGTCATCCTCGATCCGGTAAACAGCCAACCCTTCCCTGTTGGTGGCAACCCTCGCTGTTTCCGTGAAGCGGGAGTTGCGCCAGTTGCCGGTTTGCTTGTAGAGTACAATCTCTGCATTGGCCACCGGTTTACCGGTCACCCGATCCACCACGAAGAAGTGATGGAGATTTTCACCTGCCACGCGGCTGAAAACCGCCAGATTGGAGAGGGTAAAAAAGTAGGCAGGCTGTTCACTGTCGTTCGTCTCCGGCTGTGAGTCGAACGTGAGCATGTAGCTGCCCGGCTCCGTCAGTGTCAGTTCCATTGCGGTCTCACCCTGCTGATAGGGAGGGGTGTCCGGCAGGTTCACCGGGATCTCCTTTACAAAGGATCTCCTGTTTTGAAGGGTTTGACGCACCCCTGACTGGTGCATCTGCACATCGACGGGAGAGTCGATGCGATAGAGCCTGGCGGTGAGTGAACGCAGATTTTGGAATGTGACCGTTATCTTCTTCACCCCATCAGTGGGAAAAGTATTGTTGCCGGAGAGAGAGAATTGAGGGGTTGTAAGGTTTCTCAACCTATTTTCCAGCAGGGCGATTCTCTCATAGTCGGGATAATCTTCAATGGCCTTTTGCAGGAAGAGATAGAGTTCTTTGGTTCTTTCATCACGAAGGGAATCACGCTCCGCGGGTAAATTATAAATCTCCTCCTGACGCACTGCTGCAATCCGGTCGATGATCTCCACACTGAAGGGGTCACCCTGCCACTTATCAAGCATAGCTTCCAGCGAGGGGAGGGCATGCGAGCGGTATGCCTGTTGGAACCCTGAAACCAGCTTATCCAACTCCTCCAGGAGCAGCGACTGGTGAAGTCCCCTCTCCATCAGGGAGGCCATCAGCTTGCGCCTGGTTTCATGGACCATCAGGTTATATTCCCCCTCTTTGGGATCGATGGGGAGACGGATGTACGCATCGGCAGGTGCAAAGAGAGATGCAGGTGTAAGCTCCCTGCGCGCCAGCGTGCGACTCATATCCTCGTCGCTCTCCAGCTGCTCATACTGCTCTATGGCCCTTAAAGCAAGAAAGTCATACATCGTGGGATAAAACCGGCGGGAGTCTTTCCCCTCATCCACCACTGCGGAATAGGTGGAGACTGTGGCCGCTTCGAGCTGTTTGCGGTCGGCCAGTGATGCCTCCATATGTTCCACCACCTTGTCGTAAAAGATGTTGCGGGTCCACTCCTTCATATCGTCCGGGATGTAGCCGCGCAGCTCCGTACGCTGCCTAATCTGCCACTGATCGTTCTGGTAATACTGCATGTAAAGCTCACCCAGCATGGAGTGCAACACGGCCTTCTCCACCGCATCACTGCTCTTCTCCAGCATCCCCTGCAGCCGGCTGAAAACGAGGGTGTCGTTTTCGGCATCACGTGCCAGGTCGTATTTCCCGAGGTGGATCAATGCCTTGATCACCTGGGGACTGTTTTGTTCGTCTACCGCCAGGTGAAGAATCGCGTTCACCTCCTCCGCGGCCGACTGTGGCAATGACTTTTTCTCCAGGGATGCCACCTTCTCCCATCGACGGGCATACTCGTTTTCGTGCATCGTTTTGTTTTGTTGCGCTGACATCCCGCAAACAGTGAGCAGGAGCATGATTAACAGGGATATGGATCTCATATTATTCTACGGTTAGCGTAAATAAAGCCTAAGCAACAGGCCTACCTTCTTTATTGAAACAAGCAAACTGTTCTTTTGTTTTGATGCAATGCGACAGGAAAGGTTGCGCCGCAACCCTCTTTTTAACCCTCCTTAACGCAGGGTTCTCCGCCCTCCTGTGGCTTCATCACCACGCCGATCCGTTTTTTGCCGTTGATCTTGATGCAGATCGGATTGTCGAAACGGACATGTCGCACGAACGCTGTTTCCTGTACCGCAGGGATGCTTTTGAGCCATGCCTCATCGAAGAAACCATCGTTCTCCAGGAATGGGTTCACCGTGAAGTAACCTACCCCGAAGGATGTGAGATTCTGGAAGAAGTGGGTGCCCTGACTCGGCTCGATGCGGTAGTTCTCCAGCCCCTTCTCCACGATCACCCTCGCCTGTGAGATGTGGGGCCATTTCACCGGGATTCCCAGCCAGGGGTCGGATGAACCCCAGCGTCCGGGTCCCACCAGCACGTAATTCCTGCCGGCCTCTGCGAAGGTGCGGTTGATTGCTTCGATCTCACGGGCGATGAGGGGGTTTTGGGAAGCATTGAAAGCTTCACTCTTCACGTAGATCAGGTCCTGTACATCACTTGTGATGCCGTTACCCAGGGCATTGCGCGAGTAGAGGATGGTCTCTTGAGGGTCAATCTTCTCCAGGTTCTCATGCACCACCTCACGGCTGTCCACGATGGGCCGGATCTGCAACACGTAGAAGGAGGCAAGCTGGTTGTCCCGGATGTCCACCGCGAACTCAATCTCCACCGGTCGCCCCATCTCCTTCTGACCCGCCTTGAGCAGCTTCTCCAGGATCTCGTTCAGTGGGAACATGTCATGCTGGAGGATGTTGGCGAAGGAGATGATTTTCCTCCCCCCCTCGTAATAGCCGTCACGAATAATCTGGTCCTGCGGATCGTAGGTGGAGGCCACATAACGGAGCGGCCCCTCTTTTTCTGCCTCTTTCAGACGAAGTTTCAGCAGGTTGAAGCCATCGTCGATAGTGAAATCCTTGGAGACCGAGTTGAGGTCGAGAGCGAAGTATTGTGTCTGCGTATCGCGCAGTGCCAGGTCGAGGGAGCTGAGCTGCAGGATGCGGGCAGCGTGCAATGGTGAAAAGCGGAGTCCCATGTTGCCGTCCATGATATATTTGCCCAGTCCGAAGGCCATGTTGACGATGCCGTCATCGGTACGCTCATCGCCGATGGGGTAATAGTTGATTGATCGTGCCACACCCGAGATGGCAGGATAAAATTGACTGCCGTACTGTGATCCCACCACCTCCTGCAGCACGATCGCCATCTTCTCCTGGTCAATCAGGTTGTGTGTGGCGGCCATGTAGCTCTTGCTGTCACGGTAAAAGACCGAGGCGTAGACTGCCTTGATGGCATTGCTGAGCAATCGCACCATCTCATACTTGTCATCCACGTAGGGAATCATATAGGTGGAGTAGATGCCTGCGAAGGGCTGGTACTGGGAGTCCTCCAGCAAGCTCGAGGAACGGATGGCAATGGGACTGTCGATGGCATCGAAGAAGACCAGGAAGTCGCTCACCAGTCGCTTGGGCAGCTTGGCCGCGAGGAAATGTTTCAGGATGTCCTCGTCATCACGTTCGGAGAGAGCCACCGGGTAGAGGTTGTTCGCCTCCATGAACTCGTCGAACAGGTCGGTACAGAGCACCACCGTCTTGGGGGTGGTGACCGGGAAATTGGGGTTGTTGTTCAGCTCCAGGTGGGTCTTCACCATGTAGCCGATAAAGGCGAGACCTCTCCCTTTTCCTCCCAGCGACCCCTCGCCGATGCGGGCGAAGTTGGAGTACTGGTCGAACCGTTCCTTCTCGAAGACCGCCACAACACCGGTGTTTTTCATCCGACGGTACTGAACGATGGTGGCATGGATCAGCTCCCGGGCATCGTGCATGCTGGCATACTCCGAGACATCGATCTTCTTCAGCATCTCAGCCACGGGGAACATGGCCCTGGAGTAGAAGAAGCGGGAGAAGTGGTTTCGGGAGAGATGGTAAAAGAGTGCATCGTCGGGGATGTTGCGGATGTTCATCTGCAGCTCTTTCAGATTACGGATGCGGAAGATCTCCTCCTTCGTATGGGGATCGGTGATGATGAAATCGCCGAAGCCGAGATTCTCCTTGATGGAGCGGCGCAGATCCTGGGGGAAGGTCTTTGAGTTCTTGTCGATAAAGACATCACTTATTCCTTTAATCTGTTCTCTGTTATTCGATTCAGAGGAGGTGAAAATGATAGGGATATAGGTATCTTTGGTGCGGATCCACTCACCCAACCGTTTACCGGCCAACCGTTCCTTCTCACCCTTCACATGAAAGCTCATATCGCTGATCACCCCCAGCATGTTGTCACCATACTTCTTGTAGTAGGAGACCGCCTCTTCATAATTACGTGCCAGCAGGATCTTGGGACGACCGCGCATGCGGAGCATCCGCAGGTGGTCGTTGAGCGCCTCTTTTGAGAACTCCTTCGACTCAGAAAGCACAAACTTGTAGAGCAGTGGCAGTGCCGAGGAGTAGAACCGTACCGAGTCCTCCACCAGAAGGATGGTCTGCACCCCCACCGTTTTCACGTCGTGATCTACATTCATCCGGTCCTCCACCACCTTGATGATGGCGAGTAACAGATCGGTGTCGCCCAACCAGCTGAAGACATAGTCGATGCCACTCAGGTCTTCCCTGCTAAGCGAGCGGGTAACCGCCTTCGAGAAAGGAGTGAGCAGCACCACGTGCATCCCGGGGTAGCGTTCCTTGATCTGTATCGCCAGATCGAAGGCATCGCTGTTGTCCATGTTAGGCATGCAGATTACCAACTCGTAGTGGTTCTGTTTCAACTCGGAAAGTGCGTCCCTGCTGCCGTTCACCTGAGTGAAGCGTGGCGGGTAGCGTAGGTTGAGGGATACATATTCATTGAAGATCTGCTCATCGACCCTACCGTCATCTTCCAGCATGAACATGTCATAGCGAGAGGCGACCATCAGGATGTTGTAGATCCGCTTGTTCATCAACTTCACGAAAGGGGTGTCCCGAAAACGGAGCTGACTGATATCGTGCGCTTTAATAACCGACCTGGGTGTCTTCAGTTTCATAGAATGCTGTTATGGATTACAACTGTTTCATTTCTTGTAAGCGGATACAAACTTAGGAATTTTTTCGTATATTTGTTAGCCATTCGGAGAGGAGAGGCAACAACCTTCCTATTCCGAAGGCAATTGTTTCACAAATAGAGATAAAAAATGATGATAAAAAAAACGACCCTTTATATTTCAATATTCTCAGCAATCATGATTGGCGGAGCGTTGCTGCTGGCACTCACAGCAGGGAACGACCTGGAAAAAAGTGATGCAGAGCGACCGTTGGTACTCTCCATGACCGCCTCGGTGGAGATACCCGAAAGCATGACATTTGCAGGTGAACAGATCACCTTCGACCGGTACGACAAACGGGAACGGCTGGATCGTGAGCTCAACAGCTTTACCTACTTTCACTCCACCACCCTTTTGTTGTTTAAGCGTGCCAACCGGCTCTTCCCGGTGATTGAACCGATCTTGAAGAAACAAGGGTTGCCTGACGACCTGAAATACCTCGCGGTGATTGAAAGCAGCCTCGATCCGCGAGCGGTCTCGCCAGCCCGTGCGGCGGGGTTATGGCAGTTTCTGCAAAGCACCGGCAAGCAATATGGTCTGGAGGTGACCAGTGAAGTGGATGAGCGCTATCATGTGGAGAAGGCAACGGTGGCGGCCAGTCGTTATCTGCTCGATGCCTACCGCAAATTTGGTTCCTGGAGTGCCGCCACCATGGCCTACAACGGGGGGCAGGCTCGTATCAGCAACGAACTGGCTGCACAGGGTGCCGACGAGGCACTCGATCTATGGCTGGTAGAAGAAACAACCCGCTATTACTACAGGATGCTGGCCATCAAGCTGGTGTTTGAACATCCGCAGCAGTATGGCTTCATCATCAAACCGGAACACCTCTACAAACCGATGACATTTAAAAAGGTAGAGGTCACCACATCGATCCCCAATTTGGCAACTTTTGCCCGGGAGCAGGGGATCACCTATGCCCAGTTAAAAGATTTCAACTCCTGGTTGCGAAGTACGAAGCTAACAGTTCCCGCAGGCAAACAATACACGCTGCTGATCCCCACCAAAGAGGGTCTTTATTATCGGAAGGGAGAAAAGAGAGCAATTCACCAGAATGGGTGGGTGGTGCAGTAAACATTTAAGGCCAATCAACCGTTTATTTAAACTATGGCATCTGAAACTGAACAGATACGGGTGTATGGCGCCCGTGTGCACAATCTCAAGAACATCGACGTCACCATACCGCGCAACGCACTCACCGTGATTACCGGACTGAGTGGCAGCGGTAAATCGTCACTCGCTTTCGACACGATCTTCGCGGAGGGACAACGTCGTTACATCGAGACCTTCTCTGCCTATGCCCGCGGTTTCCTGGGTAAGATGGAGCGGCCTGACGTAGACAAGATCACCGGACTGAGCCCAGTCATCTCTATTGAGCAAAAAACCACCAACAAGAATCCCCGCTCTACGGTGGGCACCACCACCGAGGTGTATGACTTCCTCCGCCTGCTCTATGCCCGTGCGGGAGAGGCTTACTCCTACCTCACCGGGGAAAAGATGGTTAAGTATACCGACGAACAGATACTGGAACTGATCCTTGAGAAATATATCGGCAATAAGATTTACATCCTGGCACCGGTGGTACGCAACCGCAAGGGACATTACAAGGAGCTGTTTGAACAGATCCGCAAGAAAGGGTACCTGCACGTGCGGGTGGATGGTGAGATCCGTGAGATACTCCCCGGCATGAGGGTTGACCGCTACAAGAACCATAGCATCGAGATCCTGATCGACAAGATGGTGGTATCGAACAAGTTCGCCGACAAGCTTAAGGCAAGCGTACGTACTGCCATGAAACAGGGATCGGGACTGATACTGATACAGGATGTGGAACAAGACGAGGTGCGTCATTACAGCCGCAGCCTGATGTGTCCCACCACAGGATTGTCGTACAACGAACCGGCACCACACAATTTCTCTTTCAACTCTCCTCAGGGTGCCTGTCCCCGTTGCAAGGGTATTGGCTACGTGGACCAGATTGATATCGAAAAAATCATCCCGAATCCTGAGCTCTCAATTGCTGGCGGTGGCATCGTCCCCCTGGGCAAAGAGAAGAGCAACCTGCTCTTCTGGCAGATTGCAGCAATCTGTGAAAAATTTGATGTAACGTTGAAAACAGCGATAAAGGATATCCCACAGGAGGCAATTGAGGAGATCATGTATGGTACGGATGAGCGATTGAAGATCAAAAACGAGTCGCTGGGGAATTCAAACTACATGGTCACCTACGAGGGGGTGGCCCGATATATCGAGATGCAGCAGGAAGAGGATGCCTCAGCAACTGCACAAAAGTGGGCAGGACAGTTCATCACCACTTCTGCCTGTCCCGAGTGCAACGGACAACGACTTAACAAGGAGGCTCTTCACTTCCGCATCAATGGTAAGAATATTGCTGAACTGGCAGGGATGGACATCCGTGCGCTTCATGAGTGGATCGTACAATCTGATTCGGCGGTGACAGAGAAACAGCGCCTGATAGCAGAGGAGATCAAAAAAGAGATCCTCACCCGCCTGCAGTTTCTGCTCGATGTGGGACTTGGCTACCTCTCCCTTTCACGGGCATCCGCCTCACTCTCAGGAGGTGAGAGTCAACGCATACGGTTGGCCACCCAGATTGGGTCGCAGCTTGTGAACGTATTGTACATCCTCGACGAACCCAGTATAGGGTTGCACCAGCGCGACAACCACCGTCTCATCGACTCACTGCGCAAGCTGCGTGATGCCGGCAATTCGGTGGTGGTGGTGGAACATGACAAGGATATGATGCTCGCATCAGACTATATCGTCGACATGGGTCCCTTTGCGGGAGAGCATGGCGGTGATGTCGTATTTGAAGGTCATCCCGACGAGATGCTCAAACAGAACACCCTCACGTCCAACTACCTCAACGGCAAGCTGGAGGTGGGCCTGCCGGAGAAAAGACGTGCCGGCAACGGCAAGTGGCTGGTCATTGAAGGCGCTTCGGGCAACAACCTGAAAGAGGTAACTGCCTCCTTTCCCCTTGGTGTACTAATCTGTGTGACAGGTGTCTCCGGCAGCGGCAAGTCGACACTGATCAACGAGACACTGCAACCAATCCTCAGCCAAAAGTTCTACCGCTCTCTAAAAGACCCGCTCCCCTACCGGGAGGTGAAAGGTATCGAACACCTGGATAAGGTTGTAAGTGTGGATCAATCGCCCATAGGTCGCACTCCTCGCTCAAACCCTGCCACCTACACCGGTGTCTTCTCCGACATCCGCAACCTCTTCGCCGGCATGCCGGAAGCGAAGATCAGGGCCTACAAACCGGGACGCTTCTCTTTCAACGTGAAGGGAGGACGATGCGAACATTGCAGCGGCAATGGCTACAAGACAATCGAGATGAACTTTCTTCCAGATGTGATGGTACCCTGCGAGGTGTGTCACGGGAAGCGCTACAACCGGGAGACACTGGAGGTGCGATTCAAGGGTAAGTCGATCGCTGACGTGCTGGAAATGAGCATCAGCGAGGCGGTGGACTTTTTCGAAAACGTGCCGGCCATCCTACACAAGATACAGGTGCTGCAGGAGGTGGGACTGGGTTACATCAAGCTGGGACAATCATCCACGACCCTCTCGGGAGGTGAGAGCCAGCGGGTGAAACTGGCCACCGAGCTCGCCCGCACAGACACAGGCAACACCCTTTATGTGTTGGATGAGCCCACCACCGGCCTTCATTTCGAAGATATCCGTGTGCTGCTGGGGGTGCTCAACAAGCTGGTTGAGAAGGGTAACACGGTGATTGTCATTGAGCACAACCTCGACATCATCAAATGTGCCGACCACATCATCGATCTCGGGCCCGAAGGGGGTGAAAGGGGTGGAGTGATCCTGGCTTCAGGTACACCGGAAGAAATCGTCTGTAACCATGAAAGCTATACGGCACGTTACCTGCGCGAAGAGTTAAAGCAGGGGTGATGAACGTTAAAATGAACAAGACAATGAACATTCGAAACGACTTATTGTTTATTTTGCAGAGAAAGCATACAATTAAGAATAATTTTAAATTGAAAATATTATATGGCAAATATCACATTTAAAGGCAACCCCGTGCATACCATTGGCGACCTACCCCTCAAAGGCAATCAGGCTCCCGACTTCAAGCTGGTAAAAGGTGATCTCTCCGAGACAGGATTATCGGAGTACAAAGGCAAATATGTTGTTCTGAACATCTTCCCAAGTCTTGACACCGGTGTCTGCGCTGCTTCGGTAAGGCGCTTCAACAAGGAGGCAGCAGCAATGGACAACACGGTGGTGCTGGGGATATCTGCCGACTTACCGTTTGCCGCAGGACGATTCTGCAGCACGGAGGGAATAGAAAATGTGGTGACCCTCTCCAGTTTCCGTGACGAAAAGTTCGGAAAGGATTATGGTCTGCTGATGACAGACGGTCCGCTGAAAGGCCTTTTGGCACGCGCCGTGGTTGTAGTAGGCCCTGATGGAAAGGTGATCCATACGGAACTGGTTCCTGAGATTGCACAGGAGCCGGATTATCAATCTGCAATCAACTCGATAGTGTAGTTTGTTTCATGAAGATTGTGTTAACAAGGGAAGTCTACGAAGTGATTCGCGGACTTTCCGCTTTTTATGTCATGCCTTAAGAACAATCTCCTGTAACTGTTGTTAGAATGTAAATCCCAAAAAAGAAGATCATATGAAGAAAGTAATTGGAATTCTGTTAATTGTTGCAGCAATAGTACTGGGCTATCTGGGCATTACCGGAGTGAGCCAAAGTGAGAAGTCGGTTGACCTGTTGGGCCTTGAGATCACCGCACAGGACAGCAATGCAAAACAAACGGCTTATATTGAGTTGGTTCTCGGTGTGGTTGCACTGGTGGGTGGCGTATATCTGCTGGGACAGGATAAAAAAAGATGAGATCCAAATCAACGATCTCCCCAAAATATTAGATACACTCTTAGAGGGTGTATCTTTTTTACTTAAACGGGTTTTCTCTCTTTCAACCTAACGTTCTTTTTTTTACATTTGTACATTCATTCACACATCATGCTTTCACCTGTGCCAAACATCACAGAAAAGAAGGAAAAGACAGCAGAAACAGGTTGAAACGAGAAAACTATGGCTAAACGAAAGAGGAAGAAATCAACTGTATCGAGAAAAAAAGGTGTCAATCGCTTTGCATTTCTCAAGAATGAACGGGTTCATTTTCTCACGGGAGTAGTAATTGCATTCATCGGCATCTTTCTCCTGCTGGCAATCATCTCCTTTTTTTTCACCGGGGCTGCCGATCAGAGCAAGGTACTGAACCGCTCCTTCTTTGAACTGGCTCGCTCGGGCAACTCAGGAGTAGACAATTGGACCGGTGCGGGAGGTGCATTCCTGGCGGAAATGCTTGTCAACGAATGGTTTGGAATCTTCTCCGTGATGATCCCCCTGTTTATGATTTACATTGGATTGCGCATCATGAAGGTTTCCAATCTCACCTTCATAAAAGCACTCCTCATCACTTCTTTTGGGCTTATAAGCGGCTCTATTGCAAGCGCCTTCATCCTTGGAAAGCTCTTTCCTGACAGCCATGTCAACTGGGGTGGTGCACATGGAACCCAGATTGAGCTGCTACTTGAAAGCAGCATTGGCTGGCCCGGCGTCCTTTTGTTGATCATACTCTTTATCGTCTCACTGATAGTGATTTTGCGCAAGAGTTCCATCCAAACCATCCAGCAGGGTCTAATCAACAGCAAACCCTCAGTGTTCCGGCGGGTAGAGGATGAAGAATTGCCCTTTGAGGACGATTCCGAAGAGCCATATATCGAACAGCAACCGGGTCTCTTGAGCCGCCTTTTCAGTCGCATTAAAGCAAAGATGGCTGCACATGATGAGGAAAAAGAAAACGGCAGCGCTGACTTGAGTTCACCCGAGAGCGATGAGGATCCCTCCGTGATACTCACCTTCGACGAGGCGAAGAGCAGGAATTCCATTTCAAATATAGAGGAAAGAATAGATAATGGTTTCCAGGTAATCGTTCCCAAAGACGATGCACCACATCCAACCGTGACAAGCGATGTAAAGCAAGAAGAAGAACAGGATCAGGAACTGCATCCCGGATTACAGGAGGATTATGACCCGCGCAAAGATCTCTCCTCATTTCGTTTTCCCACAATGAACCTGTTGAAGGTTTACAACACCTCCGACAGGGCTGTCGACATGAAAGAGCAGAACGACAACAAGGAGAAAATCATCCACACGCTTCGCAACTATGGCATCGAGATCACCTCAATCAAGGCAACCGTGGGTCCCACCATCACCCTCTACGAGATCGTACCTCAGGCAGGCGTGCGCATCTCCAAGATCCGCAACCTC
>Ga0209510_1000501_pt1 | contig 53674 bp, 51 predicted proteins | sample BiotimSIPDNA_FD_185749 | JGI IMG/M metagenome (GOLD analysis project Ga0209510, IMG submission 185749) | Anaerobic biogas reactor microbial communites from Washington, USA - Biogas_R1 time_0 SIP DNA (SPAdes) (version 2) | ecosystem: Engineered > Bioreactor > Anaerobic > Unclassified | place...
CATGCAAGACTCACTCTGGGGACAGAAAACGTACTTGAACATGCAACATCTGGAGGAACTACTACCAAGTGATTCCTAAATGTGCGAAAAATACTTGACACTACCCGGAAGAAGAAAAGGCAATAGTAAACGAAACACATAATGAAACTCAATTTATGAAAGGCATTTTAATACGCCGGTAAATTCCAGTTAGTTGGATCGGAAGCTGAAATCCTTTGATATCACGTCAATGTATCACTTAGAAAACTTTGTTTCAAGGCATTAATGACCACCCGTTAATGACTACAGATTATGTCATCCCCCAAGCGATCAATACCAATAAAAACATTGTGAATTGCTCATCCGAAATGAGAAGCTTCCAATTCTCTTGATTTCCTGCTTTTTCAGCATATGTTAAAATGTCAGCATGGACGAAGGAATGGAGCATCATATGGATGCGAATGAACAGAACGATATCAAACCTGCGGAATACCAGGAACTGAGCGACTTCAAGGAGGCGCCGGGGTATATTCCCGCGTTGGACCCGATAAGCAATTTCGAGTCTTTTGAGAACTACGGCGCTGATGACCTTCAGGAACCTCATGAGGGAAAACCCCTTGAGCCTGACCAAACACCTGAACCGATTCCCGCTGCTGAGGCTGGATTGCCCACCAAAACGGAACCAGCGGAGGCTGATTCCAGTCACTTCGCGGAACTGGCTGCGTTTAAAGAGATGGAAAACTACCCGGAGCCCGAATGGACGGGCGGGGAAGAACCTGATTTCAGCACGGGTCATTGGGCGGTGGAACCCAAAGCGCAAAGCGGGATGCCTCAGAGCGTGATGGAAGATTTACCGGCGCGTGGCGTGCTCGACCCTGACGAGATCCCAACCATCCCCCCATCCGCGGAAGACATGCCGCAGGTTTCCGAGCCCGAGCCCGAACCGCTTCCCCAGCCAGTGGAGGAAGTGGACCCGCAGGCGACTGTGCTGGCGCCCACGGCTTTTGCCAGCCGCGTGGAAAAATCCCGGGAGGGCACGCAGCCGGTTGTGATTACGCGTAGCCGAACCAACAAGGTCAGCGGGCATACCAAGCCCAACCGCGTTATCGCCGGCGGCAAAAAGCCCGCGAAGCCAAAATCAGCCAGGAGCGGGAAGAAAAGCGGCTGCTTTGGCAAGACGTTACTGATCGCGGTCATCGCCTTCCTGGTGCTGATGATGGGAGTGGCGGCGTTCGCGATTTACAAATACTTCGACATTGCCAAAACCCTGCCTGCCGTGGATGAGCTCCAAAACCGCGCCTCGCAATTTGAGACCACGCGCATCCTCGACCGCAACGGCAACATCCTCTATGAAATCGTCGATCCGAATGCTGGCAAGCGCACGTACGTGCCGCTGGAGCGCATTTCGCCTTACCTCATCGCGGCGACCATCGCCACAGAGGACAAGGAATACTACAACCATCCCGGTTTTGACCTGATGGCGCTGGCGCGCGCGCTCTACACCAACTACACCTCCGGCGAAATCGTATCTGGCGCGTCAACGATCACCCAGCAACTGGCGCGCATGCTGCTTTTGACGGACGAGCGTTTTGTGCAGTCTTACGAACGCAAGGCGCGCGAGATCATCCTGGCGGCGGAAATCACGCGCCGCTATACCAAAGAACAGGTGCTGGAACTTTACCTCAACGAGATTTTCTACGGAAACTTTGCCTACGGTATCGAGGCTGCCGCGGAGACTTATTTCAACACGACCGCGGCTGACCTGACGCTTTGGCAGTCTTCCTTCCTGGCGGGTCTGCCGCAGGCGCCGGCAGTGTACGACATCTACACCAACCGCGAAGTCACGCTCACCCGCAACAAATCGGTGCTTCTGCTGATGTACGAGCTCAGCAGCGAGAAGAACTGCATCCACATTGGCAAGGAGCTCGCGCCGGTTTGCCTGGACGCGATCCAAACCCTCGAAGCGTCCAAAACGCTGGAGGCTTACGAATTCACCAAGCGGGAATCCGGGATGAAGTTCCCGCATTGGGTGGTGTTTATCCAGTCGCTGCTTGAGTCGCAGTTCGATTCCCAGACGATATACCGATCAGGCTTCACGATTTATACGACTCTCGACCCCAACCTGCAGCGTGAAGCTGAAGCAACGGTGCGCAGCCAACTCGCCGGGATGGTTGAAAACAACGCCACCAACGGGGCGGTGGTGGCTATCGACCCCAAAACTGGCGAAATCCTCTCAATGGTCGGCTCCGCGGATTTCAATAACGCGGCAATCAGCGGGCAGGTGAACATGGCGCTGACCCGCACACGCCAGCCTGGTTCCGCCATCAAACCGCTCACTTATCTGGCTGCCTTCGAAAAGGATTGGACTCCGGGCACGCTGATTTGGGACGTTCCGTCGAGTTTCGCGCCTTCAACTGACCCCAACGATACCAGCCCGCGTTATGAACCGGTCAACTATGATGGGCGCTTCCACGGTCCGGTAACTGTACGGGACGCCCTGGCGAACTCTTACAACATTCCGGCGGTCAAAGCCTTGGAGTACGTGGGCATCTACGACGATCCGGCAACGCCGAATCCGGACGGATTCATCAACTTCGCGAAGCGCCTGGGCATCACCAGCCTCACCCGCCCGGATTACGGGCTCTCGCTGACGCTGGGCGGCGGCGAGGTGAGCCTGCTCGAGCTCACTGGCGCCTATCAGGTCATGGCGAATGAAGGGCGCAGAATCCCGCCTGTGGCAATCACCAAGGTGGTAGACCACAAGGGAACGGTGCTCTATGAATACGTCCCCAACAATGGGGAGCAGGTGATACGGGCGGCGCACGCTTATCTGATGTCTTCGATCTTGTCCGATAATAATGCCCGCGCGCCGATGTTTGGCACCAACTCCGTGTTGGCGCTGCCCTTCCAGGCGGCTGTGAAAACCGGAACCACCAACGACTACCGCGATAACTGGACCGTCGGATACACCCCAGACCTGGTGGTCGGCGTTTGGGTGGGCAACGCGGATTACACGCCCATGATCAACACTTCGGGCGTCAGTGGCGCCGCTCCGATTTGGGCGAGCATCATGCAAACCGGCATCCAACAACTGCGCGGAGGCAGCGCGAGCGCTTTCGCGCGTCCTTCGGACGTGATGGATATGACCGTCTGCGCGGTTTCGGGGACAGTTCCGAGCGAGTATTGTCCCAGTCATCGCACGGAGGTCTTTGCCTCAGATCAGGGTCCACTGCCAAAGGAGGACGATCTCTGGGTGAAGAGCATGATTGATTCATGGACTGGGCTGCAGGCTTCGCCCGCCTGTTCCGAATTTACCAAGGAAGCGCTGACCATCAACGTTAAAGATGAAGACGCGATCAATTGGCTCAAGACCGACCCCGGCAAAGCCTGGGCGGATAATTACGGCTTCCCCGACCCGCTGGTCATCAAACCCGAACGGGAGTGCCGTCTGGACGACCCCCGCCCGATTATCGACCTGATCGGGCTGCACGAAGCGATCACTGAGAATCCCTTCAAGATTATTGGGGTGGTGGATGCGACCGCTAACTTTAAGCAGTACAAACTGCATTGGGGCGAGGGCGAGGAACCCAGCCAGTGGCACCCGCTGCAGGAAGATTGGATCACCACGCCGATGCGGAGCGCGGGCGAGCTGGCGGAGTGGGATGTGAGCGAGTTTGATGGTAAGGTTATTACCTTGCGGGTGACCCTGCATAGCACCCAAAACACCGAAGTGCAGAAAAAGTACGTCCTGCGCTTCAATCTGCCGACCCCAACCCCCACGGCGACTCCGACAGCGACGGCAACTCCGACCGAAACGCCTTTTCTCCCGCCGACGGAGACGCCGACGCCAACTGATCCGCCGGATGAGCCAACGCCCACTCCGGAAGCGCCATGATTATTCAAATCGGGTTCAGAATTTGAGCCCGATTTTGTTTGGGATCTGCCTAAAACAGCGCGAGTTGGCTGGAGTGGTATTCCGGCGGGTCGCCAGTGATTTGAAAAACGAACAATTCCGGGGGAAGCAGGGGGGCATTGCCTGGGTCATAAGTTTCCCCTTTTAGTGTCCTGAAAAAATGCTTCCTCCTCAATGAAACGACAGTCTCCTGTATCGCTGCCGAAAGGACAGGAGCCGCGTGGCATACATCTTCCAGAGCATGGAGCTCCATAATAACAGCAATAGAGTTAAACAGAAAAAAATTTTCAACATTCTTTATTCTCGGCGCAGGGGCGGGGACAGCTGTTGTCCACTATGACTAACTTGCCTTGTTCATTCCGGCGAATTGGATGCAGCCAATTGGATAATTCAATCTGCGCGGAAAAGCCCATTGAAATGTCCCCAACCACACCGCTACCGCTGCAATATTGCGTTCAGCAGTAAAAAGCAGAAAATCAGCGGGTTGAGGACGGTCATAAGGTTGGAAAATGATGGTTCGGATTGTCCTCAACCACGCCATACAACAGATTCGTTCACACCAAAATAAAATGCCGCGCCATCGGACACATTGATCGAACCCATCATCAATTTGGATAGGGCAAGGGTAGAAAATTGATATCCCCTTCTGGTGCTAAATCCAACAAATTCGGGTCAATCGTCCTGACAGCAGAAAGCAAATTCAAAAATTAGTGTCTTTCATACTGAGAATTGCTTCCAATTTTTGGAGTTAACATTTTCTCTCTCATTATGGTAAGATTACAAACAGAAAGCAACGGGGAGCCGCAAGGCTGAGAGGGACGCGCAGTCCGACCCGAATAACCTGATCCGGATAATGCCGGCGGAGGGATGTCAGCCTGAACGCAAAAAAAACACCCTCCCGGCGGAAGGTGTTTTTTGATGCAAACAACAAAACGCGCGGTACTTTTCGCGAATGGTCAAGCCAAACCCGGTTTTGAAGTTAGTCTGCTGCCGGACGACTTCCTGATCGCCGTGGACGGCGGTCTGCGCCATCTGAAGCGCCTCCGCCAGCCCCCCCATTTGCTCATCGGCGACATGGACTCGGTGGAAGCCGAAGACCTTGAGCAAGCCCTGAACGCGGGCGTCGAAGTCCGCCGGTTTCCGCCCGCGAAAGATCAGACCGACCTGGAACTCGCACTTGAATACGCGCTAACCCGTGGCTACGTGCATGTCATCATTGCCTATCCCTTCGGCGACCGCGCCGACCACACGTTCGGCAACCTCAACCTGCTTTCCCGCCCGGATCTGGCAGGCAAGACCCTCCTGCTGGATGACGGTCAGGTGGAAGTCCGTCTGCTTTCTTCCAGTGCGCTTATCCCCACCCAGCCTGGCGAGCTGATCTCCTTGTTTGCCTGGGGTTCGCCCGTGGAAGGCATAGTGACCAGCGGCTTGGAATACCCACTGGCAGATGAAAGTCTCGTCCCCTGGCAAGCCCGTGGCATCAGCAACGTCGCGCTGGGTGACTCTATCGAACTCCATTTCAAATCTGGTCGCTTGCTCGTGATCAGAACAAGACTCTAAAGAGAAAGTGAATTTTATGTCCAACAAGTTACTCCCGTTTTCTCTCGCAATTGCCATGCTGCTGGCTGCCTGCGCGCCAGGCTCTGCTCCGGGCGCGGTTCCCGGTGAGCCCACAGCTCTGACCGTCATGACGCATGACTCATTTTCGGTCAGCGAGGAAGTCATCGCGGTGTTTGAGTCCGCCAATAACATCAAGGTCAATTTCGTCAAGGGCGGCGATGCCGGCGCCACGCTCAACCGGCTGATCCTCGAATCGCTCTCGGGCGGCACCCCCAGCGCTGATGTGTTCTTTGGATTGGACAACACCTTTCTCTCCCGCGCGCTCGAGCAGGACCTCCTTGAGTCTTACGACGCGCCTCTGTTGGCGCAGATCCCGGCGGAGTTCAAACTCGACCCTGAAAACCGCGCCTTGCCCGTGGACTACGGCGACGTCTGCATCAATTACGACAAAGCCTGGTTCGCTGAAAAGGCAATTCCCCTGCCTGACTCGCTGGCTGAGCTGGCGGACCCGCAATATGCCGGTTTGCTGGCGGTAGAGAACCCCAGCACCTCTTCGCCCGGGCTGGCTTTTATGCTGGCGAGCATCGCCGAGTTTGGCGAGGACGGCTGGCTGGACTGGTGGCAGAAGATGAAAGAAAACGGTGTCGTCGTCACATCGGACTGGGAAACCGCCTACTATACCAACTTTTCCGGTTCCTCCGGCAGGGGCGCCCAACCGATGGTGGTTTCGTACGCTTCAAGCCCGGCTGCCGAGCTTATTTACGCCGAAACTGAACTGAGAGAGCCACCGACCGCCTCTTTGATCGACGCGGGCATGTGCTGGCGCCAGATCGAATTCGCGGGCATCCTCAAAGGCGCCAGGAACCGCGCCGCCGCTGAAAAATTCATCGACTTTCTGCTCAGTCAGCCCTTCCAGGAGGATGTGCCGATGCAGATGTTTGTTTTTCCGGTCCTGCCCGCAGCCGTCATCCCCGAGGCATTTCAGGTTTCGGTGGTGAAGCCCCAGGCGCCTGCCGGTCTCGCTCCGGATCTGATTGCCGCCCAACGGGACAGTTGGATCAACGACTGGACCAGTTTGATGCTCGACTGATAACTCATGACCAAACGCTCTGCCCCGCTGACATTTGCCCTCTGGCTGATACCGCTGGCTTTCCTTGCTTTCTTTTTTTATCAGCCGCTGATTGCCATATTCAGAGTGGTTTTCTCCGAACGCTTCAGCCAGGGCTGGGCGCTTTTTGAGTGGTCGCAGGTCATCAAACCGCTCCGCTTCTCATTTTTGCAGGCAATCCTCTCCACATTGCTGACGCTGGCGGTGGGGCTGCCCGCGGCGTGGCTGTTTGCCAGGTTCGAGTTTCCCGGCAGGCAGACTCTGCGCGCGGTCAGCCTGCTGCCTTTCATCCTCCCAACAGTGGTAGTGGCAGCGGCTTTCAATACGCTCATCGGCCCGCAGGGTTGGATCAACCGGGCATTGATGGCTCTCTTCAACCTGAGCGCGCCACCGCTGAAGCTGCTCAACAGCCTGTTCGCGATCCTGCTGGCGCATGTGTTTTACAACACGTCCATCATCATCCGGATTGTCGGCGCCGCCTGGAGTCGGCTCAATCCGCGCCTCGAGCATGCCGCGCGCCTGTTGGGGGCGAAGCCCTGGCAGGCATTTACAAAAGTCACCCTGCCTCTGTTGACGCCCTCCCTGCTGAGCGCGTCGCTGCTGGTTTTTTTGTTTGATTTCACCAGTTTTGGGGTCGTGCTGATGCTCGGAGGTCCGCGGTTTAGCACGATTGAAGTGGAGATCTACAATCAGGCGATGAACCGCTTCAACCTGCCGGTGGCGGGGCTGCTTTCGCTGATCCAGTTGGGGATCACCCTGCTCGTGACCCTGCTGCAAAACCGCGTCAACACCCCACGCTACGGCAAGGCGGCGCTCAACCCGGAAAGGAGCGCGCTCAGCCGTCCCGCGAAGCCCTGGCAAAAAACCTTCGTGGTCCTGATGGTCGTCTGCCTGATTGGGCTATTCGCCGTGCCCATCTTCAGCCTGATCACGCGCTCTTTCGTGACCCTCGAGGCAGACCGCGGGCAGCGCGGAGAAGCGGCGTTGGGGTTCACGCTGCGCTATTACCGCGAGCTCTTCCACAACCGCAGCGGGTCGATTTTTTACGTGCCGCCCATCCAGGCAATTCGCAACTCGCTGGTATATTCGGGGGTGGCGATCCTTATAGCCGGCTCGCTCGGCACGCTGAGCGCCTACGCGATGGCGCGCCACGCGCGCCTGAACCGGCTGTTGGAACCGCTCTTCATGCTGCCGCTGGGCGCCAGCGCGGTCACACTGGGGCTCGGTTTTTTGCTGGTCTTCAACCGCGCGCCGTGGGTGAACAGCAGCTTCCCCATTATGGTTCCCATCGCCCACTCGCTGATTGCCCTGCCTTTCGTGGTGCGCACAATGCTGCCCGCTGTTCGCGGCATCCCGGTTTCCCTGCGTGAAGCGTCGCGCTCGCTCGGCGCAAATCCGCTGCAGGTACTGCTCAGGGTAGACCTGCCCATCCTGCTGCGTAACTTGCTGGTGAGCCTGGTCTTCGTTTTTACGATCTCACTGGGGGAATTCGGCGCGTCCAGCTTCCTGAGCAACCCTCACGCACCCACCATCCCCGTGGCAATCTACCGCTACATCTCACAGCCCGGCGCATTGAACTACGGACAGGCTTTGGCAATGTCCAGCTTGCTGCTGCTGGTTTGCGGGCTCGGCAGCCTGCTCATCGAAAAAATCCGCCTGCCGGGAGAGGAGTTGTTTTGATGCTCGAAGTACAGAACCTCATCAAAGATTACGAAAATAAGCCGCTGCTCAAAGGCGTCAGTTTCACGGTGGACAAAGGGCAGCTCGTCTGCCTTTTGGGCGCTTCCGGATCGGGCAAGAGCACAGTTTTGCGCATCATTGCCGGTCTCGAAGAGCCCCAATCCGGCGCGGTGCTCTGGCAGGGGCAAGATCTGCGCGACACGCCGACCCACAAACGCGGTTTCGGGCTCATGTTCCAGGATTACGCGCTCTTCCCCCACAAGACCGTGGCGCAAAACATCGCCTTTGGTTTACAAATGCAAAGGCTGCCCGAAGATGAGATCGCGCGGCGCGTGAGAGCCGGGTTGGAAAGTATCCGCATGCTGAGTTTTGCTGACCGCCCTGTGACGGAGCTCTCCGGCGGGGAACAGCAGCGCGTTGCCCTGGCGCGCGCGCTTGCGCCTTCGCCAAGGCTGCTCATGCTCGATGAGCCGCTGGGAGCGCTGGACCACACCCTGAGGACGCAGCTCATTCAGGAACTGCGCGCCATGCTGCGCCAAAGCCAGATTCCGGTCATTTACGTCACGCATGACCGCGAAGAAGCCTTTGGGCTGGCTGACCGCCTGCTGATACTGCACGAGGGCGTCATCCTCCAGCAAGGGACGCCCCAGGAGCTTTTCAAGCAGCCCGCTTCTCCCTGGGTGGCGGAGTTTTTGGGGCTTGGCAATCTGGTGCCCGGCGTGGTGAGCCAAACCGAGCCTCTGACCGTAAAAACCGCTTTTGCCGAATTGAGCGTGCCCACACAGCGGCAAACGCTTGTTGCCGGTCAGGAATGCAAGCTCCTGCTCCGCCCTGAAGATGCTTTGCTCTCTTCGGCAGCGACCCCGGAAAGCAATGCCTTTGGGTGCGTCGTCCGCGACTCCCGCTTTATGGGCGAATACCACCAACTGGAGCTGCTCTGCGGCGGCGTATCGCTGCTCGCCCGCAGCCAAGAGCCCGCGCAAATCGGGGCAAGCCTTCAGGCGCAGTGGTCGCCGGAGAGGATTCAGGTCTTTCCAAACTCATGAGTCTCCGAACGTTGAACGTCATCAAAGAAAACTACCTCGGAGAGACGGTGTTTTGCTGGGAGGGAGAACTCCTCGCCAGTACGCCCGCCAGCCGCACGCTCCGCGCGCTGTTTGTTGGCGAGGGCGCCGCACGCGTGGACAAAATCCTTTTCGTTCCGGGCGACTTGATGATCGAACGCTATTATTCCGACCGCTGGTACAACATTTTTGAACTGCGGAAGGCTACGTCCAAGCTTGTGAAATGCTGGTACATCAACCTGAGTCGCCCTGCGCTCTTTGAACAGACGAGCATCCGCTGGCAGGACCTTGCCCTCGATCTGATAGTTTATCCAAATGGCAAATACCGCCTCCTCGATGAGGACGCGTTTGACGAATTGCCCATTCCTTCTGATGAGAAAACGCGCTGTCTCGAAACAGTGCGGAAAATTCTAAGCGAACCCGAATTAATAAAACCTGGCCTGGTTTTTCAACCAGGCAGGTTTCCAAAGCGTCTCGCTTAAAGGTAACTGAGAAGCGGGGTCAGCATGGACCATTCAAACCGGTACTGACCACTATCAACGAGATAATAAACAACGCCGGCGGCAATTGCCAGGCAGCAGCATAAAAGCAGGACAATGATCAATGCGATGAGCCAGCCTTTACCGCCTTTTTTCTGAGGCGGCTCAGTGTAGACGGGCGCAGGGTTCGGCGCAGGGGCTTCAGTGTAGGTCTGATAATTTTGTTCTGTCATAAATCACCTCTTCTAATGAATTATACTATTAATAAACTCGCTCAGCGGACCGCAGGCAACGATTCCGCCGATTAGTCCAAGCATAGCCAAAATGCTGAGAAAAATCGTCAGCACTCCCAAGCCGATCCCAACCCACCCGAGGATCAGCCCGGCTTGCGCCAGACGCTCGCCGCCGACACTGCCATGACTTTTCTCGATTTCGGATTTGGCAATGTATCCGGTAACCAACGCGATCACAGCGCCCCAAAACGGAAAGCCCACAAAATTCGCGATTCCGCCAATTAGGCTCAGGATCGACCAGACGGATGTTGTTTGTTCTTGTTTCATAATTGGTTGTTCTGTCATTTTACACCTCTTTTAGAATGTTTCTCCGAACTTTTTCTTACGACGACGCTCAATAATGGTGGCAATCAGCCAAATGGTCAGGAATACGATGATCACCATCAAAATCGGTACAACTACCGATAAAACCGAGACGATCACCGCGAATATGTCCTCGAGGCTGCTCACCACGGGCGTGCCAACCCCAGCCGTAGCCACTTCCACGGCAGGTCTGGCAACCACCGATTTCGCGGCGTGCACCGACCCCGCCACCAAAAGACCGCAAATGAGCGAAAGCACCGGATGGATCTCTGTGATGGATTTCGCGCTCGCGGCGAAGAGAATCGCTCCGGCAGTAGGGCGGATAAAGGTTTGGATGGCGTCATTCACTTGATCAACCACCGGCACCTTATCGGCAACTATCTCAACGATCACCAGCACGCCCAAAACGCCGATCGTCCACCAGCTTTCCAGGGCGTCCCAGGGCTTTGCCAGCTCGATCAGGTCGGTGAACTTTGCCAGCAGTGAAACCACCAGCAAGGGAATGTAGGCATTCAGTCCCGCCGAAACGGAGAGACCAAAGGCACCGAGAACTCCACTAATTACTTCTGTCATTCTTTTCTTCCTTACCGTTGAGTTTGTTTCTCAACACTTTAATTATAGCAATTCTTTATCAGAAGGACAGTAGATAATCAGAGGTGTATCGGGTTCCATGTGCCGGTCAGGGCATAACGCAGCCAGGATATCACCAGGATCTGCAGCAGCGCGGTGGTCATTCCCAGCAAAATCGGCAGCAGGAGCTCCCACCATTGTGCCGCGGCGTTTTCCCGGCGGAGAACGATGATCGCCAACACCGTATAGACGCCGCTGAGCACTGCGAACACGCTCAAGCCAGAGAGAACCATTATCGGGTAGATAATCAGCGGATGCTCTGTTCGGATCAGCGCGATAGCAATCCCCGCCAGCACCAGCAGCAGCGGGAAGGAAAACCATCTTTTATACGGCGATTCATTGATCCAATCGATCCACGCGGTCCGGTTGAACAGAGCAAATAAGACCGTCCCGATCCCCAGCCCCACTCCGAACCCGGTGATCAGGCGCAGCAAATTATTCGGCTCATAAACCCCGCGCAGGAAAGGAATCAGATGCAGGAAGGAGTTCAATCCATCCACCCCGAACCAGACGAACAGCAGCGCCAACACCACCCACACCCAAACCGGCGGGAACTTGCCTTTGCGCCTCTGAAACGCCTGATACCCCAGCGCGAGGATCGTCCCCAGGTACATTCCTGTGCAGCGGGCGCAGAGAGGCGCGCAGACGCCGTGGACGCAAATCGAGCGTTCTTCGATTTGATGGCAAACGCTGTAACCAAGCGCGCGCAGTTTGCCCCAAAAGCCGCCGGGCGTGAACCACAGCCAGGCAACCAGCGCCGCCAGAAAAGCTGCGGCTGCCAGGATGATCCAGGTTCGCTCCTTGTTCTTCTTTGGCGACGCCTGCAGTGATTCGTTCAAGCAGTTCCTCCACTCAGGTAAGCGTGGGCGTTCTTGAGCTGCTGGATGATCGAAATGCTCTGCGGGCAGAGGCTCTCGCACTGACCGCACTCCACGCAGTTATCAGCCCGTTGATCGTCGCTGAGATCGTTCTTGTAGGCGTTTTGTCCGCGCTGCTGGCGGTCGTAGATGACCGATTCATTGTAAAGCTTGAAAATACGGGGGATCTGGACGCCATTCGGGCAGGGCATGCAGTATTCGCAGCTTGTGCAGGGCACCGGCGCCAAACCTGACCATGCCTGCTGCACCTGGCGGATGGTCTCGCGGTCATCCTCGCTAAGGCTCCCGATTCCGGAGCGCTCCGCGCTCCGCAGGTTTTGCTCCACCTGTTCCATGGTGGACATACCCGAAAGCAGCAGAGAGATTTCAGGCTGGTCCCAAAGCCACTGCAGCGCCCATTCCGCCATCGTCCACTTGCGCGTGCCGCGGCTGAACGCTTCGGCAACCGGCGCGGGCGGGTTTTGTACCGCCAGCCTGCCGCCCCGCAGAGGCTCCATCACGATCACGCCAAGCCCTTTTTCTGCCGCCTCGCAAACGCCGCGCCTGCCTGCCTGCTCTTCCACATCCATGTAGTTGTACTGCAACTGACAGAATTCCCAATTGTCATAACCGTTCAAGATCCGGTCAAAAACCTCATAACGGTCGTGGAAGGAGAAGCCCAAATGGCGGATTTTGCCTTCGCTCAGCTTCTTTTCCGCCCAATCGAATACCTTGATTTTAAGGTAGTTTTCCCAATATCCTGCGTTGAGCGTGTGGAGCAGGTAAAAATCGATGTGGTCTGTCTGAAGCCTTTCGAGTTGGCGGTCGAAATAACGGTCAAGATCCTCTTGCGATTTGACCAGCCAGGAGGGCATTTTTGTTGCCAGGTATACCTTTTCACGGTAGCCATCCTGCAGCACGCGTCCAACAAAGGGCTCGCCCTGCTCCGAGTGATAGGACCAGGCGGTATCCACATAGTTCAAGCCCTGATCGATCGCCCTGCGCAGCATTGCGGTAGCAAGCGGTTCGTCGATCCTGGCGTTGTCGCCATCGATGACCGGCAGACGCATGCAGCCAAAGCCCAACGCGGAAACTTTCAGATCCAGCTTTCCAAATTCTCTATATTCCATCTGTCCTCCATTTCCAATGTCATTTAATTCTAACCGCTTATCGCGTCAGGATGCAGTTTGCATAGATTTTCAAGGTTTTGTGTTGCACTTTGCCTCTTTTATCGTAAAATCAAGCTGTGGAAGAAAACATTGAACAAGTTCCTGTAAGTGAGCCAAGCGCACCGGAACCCGCCGGGAAGAGCCCTTCCGAATCACCCCGCTGGGGTTGGGCAACCAAACTGGTGGTTGGGATATTGCTGGCTGCCGGATTGATCGTGCTGATTGTCCGCTTTAATGAATACTTCAAGCTGGTAGTAACCGCTTTCATCATTTCCTTCCTGCTCTATCCGCTCTGCAAGCTGCTCAACAAACGCCTCAAAATCTCGTGGCGTCTCGCCGCGGTTATCGTGTATCTGCTGATCGCCGGACTGGTGCTTTGGCTGATCACCAGCGCTGGCAGCACCATCGTCGCGCAGGCGCAAAATCTGTTCGAAAACCTCACGAAAAACGTCGGCGGGCTGACCACTTTCCTTGAGACCTGGTCCAACCGTGTCATTAATGTCGGACCTCTCAAATTCACCTTACCCCAACTGGACACGGATGTCATATCGAAAACCATCACCAGTTATCTTCAGCCAGCCGCAGCCAAAGCGACGAAGGTGGTCGGGTTGGTGGGCTCTTTCCTGTTTAACCTGGTGATCACCTATATGGTTTCCTTCTTTATCACCTCCGAATCCAACGGCGTCCGCAATAAACTTTTCAGCGTCAACATCAAAGGCTACGAGAAGGATTTCCAGCGGCTCGGTCTGGAGATCAATAAGATTTTCAATGCCTTTATTCGCGGTGAGTTTACCGTCGTGGCGATCGCGATCCTGGTTTACACGGTTTTCCTCGGCATTTTCCGCCTGCCATACTTCATTGTTCTTGCAATCATCGCCGGTTTGGGACGTTTCATCCCCTACCTCGGCGCCTGGATCGGCTGGATCGGCTTCATCATCGGCGCGGTCATTCAGGACCCAACTCCATTTGGGCTGACCAAGCTGATGTATGTCATCCTGGTGATGGCGATCGCGTTGGTGATCGATATGATTCTTGATCACGTTCTCACGCCAAAACTGATGGGTGAGACGCTCGAAGTGCATCCCGCCGCCATCATGATTTCCGCGCTGATTGGCGGTCAGGTCTTCGGGTTGCTCGGAATCATCCTTGCCGCCCCAACCTTCGCCACCCTGAAACTGCTGTTAGGGTATGCCACCCGCAAGCTTTTCGACCAGGACCCGTGGGAGGGGATGGCGTATTACCGCAAACCCAAAGAACCGCCGCTGCTTATCGCCCTGCGCAAACTGGGCAAACGCATCCAGGCTTGGCTCCGGAAGCCCCTCAGCGCCACCAAAGCCTGGTCTGTGAAATTTAGCGCGCCGCTTAGAACCCGCCTGAAAAAACGCGCGGAGAAGCTCAGTCAGCGGGTCAAAAAGCGAGCCTCTACGCGAAGTAAGACCCAACATCCTAAACAAAATTGAGGTTAAAACTGGCAAACCTCTGCCAATTATGAGATAATGAACTAATAAACCAAGGAGAAATTATGGAACACGAAGAGCCTGTAACCACTACCATTGCTGAAACTGAGAATTATCTTGCCTGGAGAGCTGATGAGCCGGATGGCGAATCGACTTATCATCTGGAATTGAACAACGTGACCCTGCACTTCTTTAAAGAAGAGTGGCAGGAATTCCTCAAACTTGTGGAAATCGTCGTCGACGAAGAACTCTAAACACCCACCCGCTTAGCAAAAGCCCGCGCCAACCAAACGCGCGGGCTTTTATATTTTGATGCGCATCCAAAGCAGCGTGCGCGCCAGCCTGAAGCCTGCGTTTTCGAAACCGCGGGCTGCCCTGCCTGCCGGATACTCTGCCGTGAGCGGCTTGCCGGACCAGCTTTCCTGCAGGAAATACCTCAACAAGACCTCCGCGTTTTCATCTTCCGCCGGGCTTTCGGGCAAGGCAAGATAGAGGTTGTCCGTGCGCAGCGCGGTCCGCTGGCAGCTCAACACTGCCGCTAATTCCCCATCCGCGCAGAGGCTGTGGTGGATGAGCGCCATCAGATTCAGCCACCTCATGGGGTCCAACCATGCCCAGGGTGAAAAGTTTCCGAATTCCATCGGAGAATACCAGCGCGTGGCAGGCGGGTAGTTGCGCTCCAGCCATTCCTTTTGCAGCTTCCAATCCGCTAAAACGCGGTTGCGAATCTCGCGCGCGCCGGATAAAGGAAGGGATAGGTTCGGGTCTTTCAGTGCCAGCCGCGCTTCCTTCTTCCAGACATCCAGGCAGTGGTCCTGCTCAAAACCGAGATGCGTGTACATCCCGATGGCGGCGTCGTTCTCGCGCTTCACCTGCAGCCAGACCTCGCGCGCCCCAACTTTACGGCTGTATTGCAAGGCGTGCGAGGTGAGCGCTTTGGCGATGCCCTGACCGCGGAAATCCGGCGCAACCGCCACATTGGCAATCAGGTGCAGCTTGGCGCCAGCATGGCTGTGGGGGATGAGCGAGATGTTGCCCGCCAGCTTTCCTTCCACCTCCCAAACAAAACCCAGCATTGTTCCTGGCGGAGGAACCCAATTGGCTTCCTTGAACTTGCGGGCATTCTCGCGCATTTGGACCAGCACGAATTGCCCGTCTGGATCATTCTTGAGGGCGAAGGCGTTCTCGATCAAGTCAGCAACCGCTTCGCCGTCCCGTGCGACGTCGAAGCTACGGATCATACCTGGTGGGGAGGGTGTCATTTGCATGAAAGGAATTTTATCCAAATTGGGAATAAAAAACAGCCCCCCAAATCAGGAGGGCTGTCATCAGACAAGGACTAAAAATCCTGGGCATCAGGTGCGTTCGGGCGGCGTTGGCGGTAGACGATGCGACCACGGTCCAAATCGTAAGGCGACATTTCAACCCGCACGGAATCACCAAGGAGAATGCGGATGTAATAGCGGCGCATGCGACCGGAAAGATACGCCAGGACTTCGTGACCGTTATCCAGCCTCACCCTGAACTGCGTCCCGGGCAGGGCTTCGATAATCGTGCCATCAACGGTAATCTTCTCATCTTCTTTAGCCATAAAACCTCACTTCCTGGCTATTACATTTCGTACGACTTCCGGAAGGAACGACGAACAGCCTTTTTCTTGTCCATTCTGCGCTGCTCACTCTTGGAAACAAACCAGCGTTTGCGGCGCACGGTGCTGAGCACACCGCTCTTTACGACCTTTTTGCGAAATCGCTTAAGCAGAGAATCCTGGGATTCATTCGCTCTTAAAGTTACACTTGCCATTTGCTATTCACCTCCTTCCGGGCGTAAAATCTTTCTGCCGTCATTTTGACGCGCAAAAATTCATTATACACGAATTTCCAATTTTTTCCGAATCGATTTTTCGACCCGTCTCCCGCGAAAAACTATTGACTCATAAACTAATTTGTTTTATACTTATCGCTTGCGCTTAATGCCTGAACTGACGCGTGGATTGCGACTTGCCCCACGCTTTTATCATGTTAGGAGATATTGATGACTGACCTGATGCCACCCAAAAATTATGCCAGGATCCCTGTGGGATTGGGATTGCCCCAACTCATCCAGGTCCAGCTTGATTCTTTCCAGCGTCTCAAAGATGAGGGTCTGGGAAGTTTGTTCAACGAAATCTCTCCGATCGTCTCTTATGGGGGTGAGCTGCGTCTGCACTTCCCCAGTGACACGCCGCTTGCCAAAGAATTTGAACTCAAGTATTGGTTCGAACCTCCCAAGAACACGGTGGAGGAGTGCCTTGAACGCGATCTGACCTATGCCTGCCCGCTCTATGTTTCCGTTTTGCTGGAAGGCAGCGAATTGGGTGAAAAGCAGAAACAGGACCTGTTCCTGGGGGATTTCCCTGAGATGACCCAAAAGGGGACTTTCATTATTAATGGTACCGAACGCGTGGTTGTTTCGCAGTTGATCCGCTCGCCAGGCGTTTATTTTGAGGCGGAATTGGATCGCACCACCGGGCGGATGATGTCCACCGCCAAGTTGATTCCGGACCGCGGAGCCTGGATGGAGCTCGAGACCCGCAAGAATGACTTCATCATCCTGAAATTCAACCGCAAGCGCACAGTGCCGATCACGGTCTTTTTGCGCGCGCTGGCAATTCTGGACGACGGCATGCCCGAGTCTCCGCTCAACGCTGGCACGGATGAGGAGATCCTCGCTCTCTTCGCTGATGTGGATAACAACCCCGATCATCCCTATATCCAGAATTCCTTCGACCAGGAACCGGAATATGACCCCAACAGCGGGCATACAGCGGCTGAGGCTGCCCTGATCGAATTCTACAAAAAGCTGCGTCCGGGCGAGCCGCCAACACTCGAGAACGCCAAAAATTATGTGACTGAACAAATCTTCGATTCACGCCACTACGATCTTGAGAAAGTCGGTCGCTACAAACTGAACCAGAAGCTCGACCTGGAAAACTTCATTCCGATCGAACACCGCACCATCACCAAGCACGACATTGTCCGCCTGATCCGCCGCATGATAGAAATCAATAACGGCGCGCGTCTGCCTGATGATATCGACCACCTTGGCAATCGCCGCGTGAAGACCGTCGGCGAGCTGATCCAAAACAAACTGCGCGTTGGCTTGCGCCGTATGGAACGCGTCATCAAAGAACGCATGTCCATTCGGGATCAAGGCACTTCGCTTTCCCCCGTGAGCCTGGTCAACATCCGACCTCTGGTGGCATCCCTACGCGAATTTTTCGGCTCCAGCCAGCTTTCCCAATTCATGGAAGAAACCAACCCGCTTTCGGAACTGCGCCACAAACGCACCGTTTCCGCGCTTGGTCCCGGTGGTTTACGCCGTGAGCGCGCTGGCTTCGACGTCCGCGACGTTCACTTCTCGCACTACGGGCGCATCTGCCCGATTGAGACCCCGGAAGGTCCGAACATCGGTCTGATCGGGCGTCTGGCTGCCTATGCCTCGGTGAATGAGTACGGTTTTATTGAAACTCCTTACCGGCGGGTCATCCGCTCGATGAAGGGCAATGATCCAAACCTGGTAGATCACCTGCTGCGGCAGAATATCGTGGACCCTGAAACCGGCGAAGTGATCTGCGAAGCGGAAACGCGCGTGACTAAAGAAATGGCAAAGAAAATCAAGGAACTAGGCATTGAGAACGTGCTCGTGCGCCCTTACGTGACCGAAGATTACGTCTATCTCTCCGCCGACGCTGAAGATAAATATGTCATCGCTCAGGCAAACGCTCCGCTGAATGAATACAACGAATTCCTGCGCCGCAATTCCTGCCGCTACTATAACCAATTCTCGATCTACAACTACGAAGAGATCGATTATATGGACGTTGCCCCCAACCAGGTTGTGGGCATCTCCGCCGCTTTGATCCCCTTCCTTGAGCATGACGACGCTGGGCGCGCCCTGATGGGCTCAAACATGCAGACTCAGGCGGTGCCTCTGCTCCGACCGGAAGTTCCGATCGTCTCGACCGGCATGGAAGAAGCCGCTGTGGCGGATTCCGGACAGATAGTCATTGCCGAAGAAGACGGCGAAGTCTTGTCTGTCACCGGCGACAGCCTGGTGGTCAAGCAGACATCCGGCGACCTGAAGCTTTATAAACTGCGCAAGTATCAGCGTTCCAACCAGTCGACCTGTATCGATCAGAGACCCGCGGTTTTGCAGGGTCAGTTGATCCGCAAGGGCGATGTGATCGTGGATTCTTCCTCCACGGAGGATGGAAAACTGGCGCTTGGTCAAAACGTGATCGTCGCTCTGCTTCCATGGGAAGGCTTTAACTTTGAAGACGCCATCCTGATTTCGGAGCGTCTCGTTGAAGAAGACCGCTACACCAGCATCCACATTGAAAAGTACGAAGTGGAAGCCCGCGATACCAAGCTCGGACCCGAAGAGATCACGCGCGAAATCCCCAACGTGGGTGACGACACCATCCGCGATCTGGACGAATCCGGCATCATTCGAATCGGCGCGGAGGTCGGTCCGAACGACATCCTGGTCGGAAAAATCACTCCCAAAGGCGAAAAAGAACTGACCCCCGAAGAGCGGCTTCTGCGCGCCATCTTTGGCGAAAAATCGCGCGATGTCAAGGATACCTCCCTGCGTATGCCTCACGGCGAACGCGGTATCGTGGTGGACGTCAAAGTCTTCACCCGCGAGGAAAACAGCGATCTTTCCGCGGGCGTCGATAAGATGGTGCGTGTTTCTGTGGCGCAGCGCCGCAAGATCACCGCGGGCGACAAAATGGCTGGGCGTCACGGCAACAAAGGCTGCGTATCGATGGTGCTGCCGGTGGAAGATATGCCCTTCCTTGAAGACGGCACCCCTGTGGACATTATTCTCAACCCCCTCGGCATTCCCGGACGTATGAACATCGGTCAGGTGCTCGAGGCTGAGCTCGGCTGGGCAGCCCGCAGTCTGGGCTTCCGCGCGATCACTCCGGTTTTCGACGGGGCGACCGAAGCCGAGATCGAAGCCGAACTGGCGCGTGCCTGGCTGATCGATGAAGCCTGGCGCGTGATTGGCGAAAAAGGCTGGGAATGGCTCCAGACGGTCGAACATGACCCTGAAATGATTATGGACGACCAGGAAGTGCGCTTGCTCTACCTGGAACACGCCCTGCAGGACCAGGGGTACGACATGTTCGCCCTCAAAGAGAACGAGATCCTCGCCCGCCGGACGGCGCTGAACGAGTGGCTGAAGGTTGAGGGCTTTGATCCTGCCGCGATTACTGCCTTCCCCGAGGACAACATCCCTCTGAAGCAGAGAGCTGCTCAGGACGATAACGCCGTGAAAGCCTGCCTGCTGCTCTGGAGCAAGAAACTGGGGCAGCCGATTTCTGCCGAACTCGACCGTGTGGAAATCGAAAAAGAAGCTAAAGCGCTCATGCTCGAGACCGGCACCCCCATGCCGACCATCGGCAAGCAGTTGGTACGCGATGGAAGGACCGGCGAGTTTTATGACCAGCCGGTTACCATCGGCATCATGACGATGCTCAAGCTGCACCACCTGGTTGAGGACAAAGTCCACGCCCGCTCCACCGGACCTTACAGCTTGGTCACTCAGCAGCCTTTGGGCGGCAAGGCGCAGTTTGGCGGTCAGCGCTTTGGTGAAATGGAAGTTTGGGCGCTCGAGGCATACGGTGCGGCGCATACCCTGCAGGAAATGCTGACGATCAAGTCGGATGATGTCGCGGGGCGAACTGCCACCTACGAAGCGATTGTCAAAGATACAACCATCGAGGCGCCTGGCATCCCGGCGGCATTCCGCGTGTTGGTGAAGGAACTTCAGTCCCTCAGCCTGGCAGTGGAAGCCATTATGGATGACGGGGAAGTGATGCGGTTCGGCAAGGACGACGAGCGTTCCCATAGCGCGCGCGTGCCAACCGGATTGTTGGATCAGGGCAGCGATTTCTTCAATTCGTTGAAAGAAGTTGCTTGACGTAATCAATCGAGGCATGATAGAATCATGCCTCGCCCTGCCAGGCAGGGTTTATGTTTGGATGCCTGGCGTTAGGCTGAAAACGCAATGCCATCGGGATCAAGATGGCATTGATTGATGAAATGAAAGAGTAATTAGTAGCACGGAGGCAAAGAAGTGCCAACAATTAACCAACTGGTTCGAAGTGGTCGCCAGACCAAAAGCCGCAAAAGCAAGTCACCTGCTTTGCAATTTACACTCAATTCTGAGAAACAGCGCCGCACCCGTCAGCCGAAGGGTGCCCCTCAGAAACGTGGTGTTTGCACCATCGTCCGCACAATGACCCCCAAGAAGCCGAATTCCGCTCTGCGGAAAATCGCTCGTGTGCGTCTCTCCAATGGATTGGAAGTGACCGCCTATATTCCCGGTGAGGGTCATCAACTTCAGGAGCACAGTGTTGTGCTCGTGCGCGGCGGCAGAGTCAAGGACTTGCCCGGTGTGCGTTATCACATCGTGCGCGGCACCCTTGACACGACTGGTGTTGCGGATCGCAAGCGCGCCCGTTCAAAATATGGCGCCAAACGCGCCCAGAAGTAGTCATTTCAATTCAGGGCTTTTTGCTTGCCGTCATGACACATGACGGTTGGGCAGGTCTGGAATTATTGAGGAGCAATTATGTCAAGAAGAATTAAACCCGAAAAGCGAGAAGTCACACCGGATGTGCGTTTCAATAACGTGCGCGTGCAGATGATGATCAACCGCATCATGCTCAACGGCAAGAAGAGCACCGTGACCCGACTGGTTTATGATGCCATTGATCAAATCAGCGAAAAAACCGGCAAGGATGGTATCGAAGTTTTCGAGCAGGCGCTCAAGAACGTCAGCCCGATGATGGAAGTCCGCCCCCGCCGTATTGGCGGCGCGACGTACCAGGTGCCGATGGAAGTCGCTCCTGAGCGCCGTCTGACCCTGGCGATGCGGTGGATCATTGCCGCTTCCAGGGCGAGGTCCGGAAAATCTTACTCCGAAAAGTTAGCCGGTGAATTGATGGACGCTGCTGAGAATCAGGGCGCTTCAATACGCCGCAAGGAAGAAACGCACAAGATGGCGGAAGCCAACCGTGCTTTCTCCCACTTCCGCATGTAAGCAGTACCGCACCTTAACTTTTTATTGGTTTTACGATGACCGAAAATCCGCTCGAACGCTACCGTAATATCGGCATAATTGCCCATATTGACGCTGGTAAAACAACCACGACCGAGCGGATTTTGTTTTATACCGGCAAAACTTACCGCCTTGGCAATGTGGATGACGGCACCACCGTCACCGACTGGATGCCCGAGGAACGCGAACGTGGCATCACCATTGTATCCGCCGCGGTAACGGCGGAATGGAAGGGCTACCGCCTCAACCTGATCGACACCCCCGGTCACATCGACTTCACAGCTGAAGTGCAGCGCTCCCTGCGCGTGTTGGATGGCGGTGTGGTCGTGTTCGATTCGGTGCAGGGCGTGGAATCACAAAGCGAAACCGTCTGGCGTCAGGCGGATAAGTATGCTGTTCCGCGGATTTGTTTTGCCAACAAAATGGACCGCACTGGCGCCTCCTACGAGCGTACTGTCTGCAGCATCCGCGAAAGACTCGGCGCGAACGCCCTGGAAATGCAGATCCCGATCGGTGAAGAATCGAACTTTATCGGGTTTGTGAACCTGTTGGAAGAGAACGCTGTCACCTTTTCCGATGAACTCGGCGTGGAGCCGACCGTCATGGAAATTCCGGAAGAACTGCGCGGGCTGGCAGCCGAAAAACGCGCTTCCCTCGTTGAGAGCATTGTCGAATTGGACGATGACCTGACCTACAAATTCCTTGAAGGCGAGCCGATCAGCCTGGCAGAGCTCAAGCGCACCCTGCGGGCGGCTGTGCTGGCAAACAAAGCCACGCCGGTCTTCTGCGGCAGCAGCCTGCGCAACAAGGGCGTGCAGTATGTTTTGGACGCTGTCGTGGACTATTTGCCCTCCCCGCTGGACATCCCTCCGGTCGACGCGACCCTCATCCGCGATGATAGCAAAGTGCAGCGCCACGCGGATCCTGCTGAACCGCTTTCCGCCCTGGTGTTCAAGATCGTTTCGGACCCCTATATGGGCAGGCTGGCTTATATCCGCGTTTATTCCGGCAAAATCAAACAAAACAACGCCGTATACAACGCCTCGAAAGATAAAAAAGAACGCGTCGGGCGTCTGCTGCGCATGTACGCTGACCGGCGCGAGGACATTGAAGAGCTCGGAGCGGGAGATATCGGCGCGATCCTTGGACTGAAGTTCAGTTTCACTGGCGATACGCTCTGCGACCCGACCAACCCGATCCTGCTGGAAACCATCAGCTTCCCCAATCCGGTCATTTCGATCGCGATCGAGCCCAAGACCAAAGCCGATCAGGACCGGATGGCTGAATCGCTGGTCAAACTGGCGGAAGAAGATCCGACTTTCCAGATCCGTCAGGATGAGGCGACTGGTCAAACAGTGATTTCAGGGATGGGCGAACTCCATTTGGACGTGCTCGTCACGCGCCTCCTGCGCGAATTCAAGGTGCAGGCGAACGTCGGCAAGCCGCGCGTGGCATACCGCGAAGCCATCACCAAGCCCATCAGCAGCTTCAACTACCGCTACAGCAAACAAACCGGCGGTCATGGGCAGTTTGGGCATGTGGTCATTGACCTTGAACCCCTCGAAAACGGTTCGGGGGTCATCTTCGAAAACAAAATCCGCGGTGGCGCGATTCCAAAAGAATTCATCCCCGCGATTGAAAAAGGCGCACTCGATGCCGCTGAAAGCGGTCCCCTGGCGGGTTTCCCCATGACTGACTTCAAGATCACCCTGGTGGACGGTTCTTACCACGAGGTCGACTCTTCCGAGATGTCCTTCCGCACGACCGCTCTGCTGGCAGTGCGCGAAGCCACCGAAAAAGCATCACCGGTCATTCTGGAACCGATCATGAAGGTTGAAATCACCATTCCTGAAGAATATACCGGTGAGATCATCGGTCAGGTCAACGCGCGCGTTGGCAACATCCTGGGAATGGAAGACCGATTCGGCAACACCAAAACCATCCAGGCGGAAGTGCCGCTTTCGGAAATGTTTGGCTATGCCACCGAGCTGCGCTCAGCCACCCAGGGCAGAGGCGTTTTTACCATGGAGTTCAAACACTACTCCCAGGTTTCGGACGCGTATATGAAAAAAATCCTTGGCCGTTATAACGGATAGGAAGGAAAAATCAACAGGAGCGCTTGCTCCTGAATGAAAAAAAGAAACAGGTAGAAAATGGCAAAACAAAAAATAAGAATTCGTCTGAAAGCATATGATCACCGCATCCTCGACCAATCCGCGAAGCGTATCGTCGAGACCGCGGAGCGCTCCGGCGCCAAGGTGGTAGGTCCCGTACCGCTGCCCACCCGCATCGAGAAGTTCACGGTTCGCCGCTCGACCTTCATTGATAAGGACTCGCAGGAACACTTTGAAATCCGCACCCACAACCGTCTGATTGACGTTCTGGAACCCGATTCAAAGACCATTGACATGCTGATGCGCCTCAGCCTCCCCGCAGGCGTGGATATTGAAATCAAGATTTAATCTGATTTCTGCAGAACGGTTGTTTTGCCTTGTTGTGAAACAGACGCAAAAGAACCCTTACAACTGAGCCATTCCCGTCGAGCAGCAACTGCTCGTCTGGTGCCTGTCTACCTATTGCACGATAAACACGATGGTTCAAACAGCCATCGTGTTTTTGTTTGATGGACAGGGATAGTTTTTAGAGGTTTCGTGTGAAGAGCAGCTTCTGGCATGGAACTTGCCAGATTGGCAGCATGGCTCTTTCCTTCGATTTACGAAAAACGCATATTTACAGACTTATGCTTGCGGGTTTGCTTGCATTGCTCCTCCTTACCTTTGCCACCCCGCAGCCGCCTCAGGCTGCCAGCCTGGCGGAGAAGGAGGCATTGTGGGAAGCGTATCAGCAGCGCTATGACCAGGTCCTGGCGATTAACGCGGCTGAACCGCTCGCGAGTTTGTTTGAGCCCTTCCTGGATGAGGCTTTTATCTCCCCAGACGGGCAGATTGCCGTCCTCTGGCTTGGGCTGCGCGACTACAGCGGACGTGCCCTTGCCACCGAGCCAGGCATTGTTTTGGCAAGCATGGAAGATAAGGACTGGCAAGCGCTGCTGAGGGGTGATCCGGGTTGGGAGCAAGCTCTCGCTCGGCTGCCAGAAGGTTTTCTGCCTGCCGAATTCTCTTCCTCCAGCGACCAAGCCTCAAGCCCAAACGCGGAACCGATCCGCGGCTATTACCTCCCCTGGGTGAAGGGCATCGCTCACAAACTGGAGGGCTCCATCCTTCACTTTTACGATTTTCCCGCTTTGGGTTATCCAAGCTGCTCTCAAAGCGCCTGCCAATACGCCTACGACTTCACCGATTCCGGTCATTTCCCGATGGTGGCTGCCCGAGCGGGTACGGTCATCTCCTCGCGGGATAGCTGCGCGGATGGCAGCACCACCTGCACCAACTACATCGTTTTGCAGGATGCCGTCGGCGGAGCGTATCAAATCTATCTCCACCTGGCTCACGGTACCATCCCGGATAGTCTGACCAACGGTGCTTACGTGGGACGGGGCGCCTATATCGGCGACACGGACGACACTGGCTACAGTACCTCCGAGCATGTCCATTTCATGGTCGTCAGGTCTTTCTACTATGGCAATGGCGGCTATCCCTGGGGTAACTCCGTGGATGCCCGCTTCAGCGACGTAAGCATCAATGACGGTATTCCGCGCACCTGCTATGAGGTGGCGCATCTGCCCATCCATGACGGCGCAACTCAGTGCCTCGGAAACAAGGCTGACCCGCTTAACCCGAATAATGACTGGTTTGTCTCGGGCAATACTGGCGCGAATCCTCCCAACGGAGAGCTTACCCGCCCCGCAGCCGGCGCTGTGGTGGCGGCAGGCAGCAATCCGCTGATGGATGTGACAGCCAACACGCAGGACGACGTGCGCGTGAAAACCGCGGTTTTGGAGGGGCTGGTGAATGGCAGTTGGCGCGAGATCGGTCCGCGGGTCAGCAACCCAAGCGCCGTGGGGGTATTTGACTGGGATGTCAATCTCTGTCAGGCGGGGGCGTTGAACGGTCCGCTGGAGGTGGCGCTGAAAATCTGGGACCATGAAGGCAACATGGTCAATATGCTTTCGCGCCGGACAATCCAGGTGGACCATGCCTGCCCGCCGCCTGTCAGCCAGATGACCGCGCCGACCACTTTCGAGGGGACGGCGGTTCAGCTCCATTGGTTGGCTTCTGATTCCGGCGCGGGGATCGCCTCGTTCCAGGTCCAATGGCGCCAGGGAAGCGAGGTATGGTCTGAGTCTCAACAGATGACGTTCCCGTCAGAAGCACGATCGGGGTGGTTTGTGGGGCTGCCGGGCGGATCTTACGGCTTTCGCATGCGCGCGATCGATCAAAACGGTCAGGCTGAAGCCTGGCTCGCAGGAGACGCGGCAGAGGTGAACGTGAGCCTGCCTGCCGCCTGCGCGGAGGATGCCGCGGAGCAGGATGACACTCCCGCTCAGGCAGCGGCGGTAAGCCCAGGGACGGAATATCCGCGCAATATTTGCGGCGCGGGCGACGCGGATTGGTTCAAGTTCTGGAGCGGCGAGAACGATTTTTATCTGGTTTTTGCCCGGTCAGCCGATGGCGGAGCCGCGCTGCGGCTTTCGGTCTTTGCCGCTGATGACAGCACGCTATTGGGCGCTGCCTCCGCTCTGAGTCCGGGCAGCCATACCGGCCTGGGGGTAAGCGTTCCGAAGAATCAGATGGTTTACATTAAGGCTGAACCTGCTTTCGCGAACCTCAGCGGCACTGCGGTGCGCTACACATTAAAAGTTTCACCTGCAAGCGTCTTCTTTTTGCCGGTCATTCAGAAATGACGGAGTGAGGTTAAAAGCCTCCCTATATCGAGAAGCCTTTTCTTGAAACAATAAGCGTTAGCCGAGCGGTTGGAATTTCACTTCGTGGCTCATCGCTGCCACTTTGCTGATGGTTTCATGAATGGAGCAGTACTTGGCTGCAAGGTCTGCCGAGCGCAGCATCTGCTTCTCGTCCACGCTGCCGGTGATCGTAATTGCAAGGTTGACCCATTTCAGCGTTGTGGGCACCTCCTCGCGCTTTTCGCCGCTCACGACGATTTCGATTCTAGGGACATCCAGCTTCTTCTTGACCAGAATCTCATGTAAGGTGGCGTAAAAGCAGGCGCTCAATGCCCCAAGCAGGAGTTCATAAGGGTAAAAAGCGCCAGCTTCTGAGCCGAGCGGGATGCTGGCGCGGTCAGTTTCGAGGAAGGACCTCTCAGGTGTATATTCGGTTCGGATGGTTAACATGGTCTTGTTCCCTCGCGCGTTTTTTGAGATTATAGCATTTTGGGGAAGCGTTTTACGCGCTTGTAGATTCCCCGCAGGCTTACGGATGATACAATAGAAGCCAGGAGGTCTCATGCAGGCTGCGCTTACACTTCTGCCAGAGCCTTATTACTCCAAGGTCAGCCATCTCTGGGATTTGCTTGACCGGCAGTTCGGCTTGCACTATGTCAACGTCACGCCCTTCCCGCATTTCACCTGGCAGCTCGGCGAGAGTTATCAGGAAGCGGAGCTGCTTCCCCTGTTGCAGCGCTTCATGCTGTGCCAAAAGCCTTTTGAAGTCACCACTCAGGGTTTGGCTCACTTCCCGGGCGAGGCGCCGGTCCTTTTCATCGAAATCCATAATCCGCCTGCCTTAAGAAAACTGCATTCGGCGCTCTGGGAGCTCTTGACGCCCCTCACGGCGGAGCCTTCGCTCCTCTATTCGCCCAAGACCTGGCAGCCGCATATCACGCTGGCAAGCAAAGACCTAAGTTGGGAGATGTTGGATGAAGTAAAGGCGTTCCTCCAGGCGGAGGACTTGAACTGGCGTTTCAGCGCAGACAATCTGGCGATCGCCTTTCAGAACGCGGAGGGTAAGACCCAGGTCGGGCACATCTTCCGCTTTGGCAAAGGGCTGACGGAATCCTTCGACTTCGGCAGCGAGGATTTCTGACCGTTTCCCCGTTCCACGATAAGGATAATGTAGAGGAAGGATGGAGGGGAGCTTCTTCCCCTCCATTTTTAGCCTAAAAAAGCGACTCGTGCGGGTGCTTTTCATCCAGCTTCGCCAGCCCATAAGAGGCTGCTGCGCCGGCAAAAAACAAGAGCGCGCAAGTGATGATGACGCCGAAGCCCCTGACGCCCGAAGGGATAATCGCGGCGGTTGAACCAATGACGATCCCGATGATGATATGGTACATCAGGGCGTGGTGTTTGCGGAAGAGCCAGCTTACCAGCCTGGCGAAGATGAAAATTACCAGCACGACCCCCAGGATGAGCGGCAGTATCACGCCAAGGTTGAGGTTCTTGATGCCGTTTGCCATCGGCTGGTAGAGCCCGAGGTAGAGCAAAAAGTTAGAGGGGCTCATCCCAGGCACAACCAGTCCAAGCCCGGTCAGGGCGCCGCTGAGCACCCAGCCCCAGAAGCTGGGTTCCATTGTGACAGAACGGATGCTTTCCATCCAGGTCATAAAGAAGTAAATCCCTGCGGCGAAGGCTGCCAGCAGCAGCCAATGCCAATTTTTACGTCCCTGCTCCCCGGCGGTTTTAAGCAGCGAGGGGATGGTTCCGGCGATGAAGCCGATGAAAAGCCAGGTAAATTGGGCGGCGAAGTGGCTGAAGGCGTAATCAATCACCGCTGAGAAGGCGATCACGCCGATGACGCCGCCAATACCAACGGGCAGGAAGAAGCGCAGGTTGGGGAGGAACTTTTTCCGGATGTCCGCCAACCAGCGGACGAGGGGTTCGTAAATGCCAAATACCACCAGGAGCACTCCGCCGGAGAGCCCTGGGGTGATGGCGCCGATACCGGCGAGAACGCCTTTTACAAGGCGAATGATCCAGGCAATCGGGGTACTGGCGCGGGGTTGTGGGATTTGCGGGTTTTCAATAACAGTCATATGCAGCATCTTTCACGTTGTAATCAGTTGTCCATTCTACAACAAACCGCAAGATTGTGCGCGGTCAGTCCGGCAGCACGCAGACACAACTCTGAAAACTAATTGGGCTCAACAGCAGGTTTGGCGTTTACACGATTAGCCGGCGCGAGGCGGCGCTGGGTTTGCCTTTCAGGCTTCAGCTTCAGCAAACTTAATCAGCCAGGCTTCAAGATCATCCAGCCAGCGCATGTTGCCTTCATCGCGAAAGAGGCGGTACGAATGCACTACCCACGAATCCAGGTCAGCTCTATCTTTTGGGGCGGTTTGCTCCGCGAGGCTGGTATGCCAGCGCAAGAATACCTCGCGCTGGGCTCTCAGGAGCGTGAGGGCGCGTTCATCTGAATATTTGCGGGCAACGATCAGCTTTGCCAGGAATTCCTGGCGGATGTCGCGCGCCCTGAGAACCGGCGAGTCGATCCAGGCGTTGAGCGCTGTTTTTCCCGCGGGGGTCAGCCGGAAGTAACGGCGCAGAAGATTGGCTTCCGGTTCCCCAGGGGCGTCTTCAATCAAGCCGGCATCCTTCAACTTTTCCAGCTTCGCGTAGAGCAAGCCCTGCTTGATGTTCCAGATTTTATTGATGCCGGGCATGTTGCTGATCCGCTGATGGATCTCATACCCGTGCATCGGTCCTTCGTCCACAAGCGAGAGTATCAAATGGTCAGTGGCAATGGGGGCAGTGGGTCGTGGCATGGCAAAAACTCCTTTTAGGATCGCCTCAGATAAACGTGGTGACGTCCTCCAGGTTTGGCACCAGGCAGATGAATTCGAAAGGTTCATCTGAGATATTCGCGTAGCAGTGCGGAAGACCGGCAGGGATGAAGACGATATTGCCCGCGCCCACCTCGTGGGTTTCCTCGCCCAGGCGCACGCTCGCTCTGCCGCGCAGCACGTATTGCTCGTGCTCCACCTTGTTGGCGTGGAGCGGCATGCTTCCGCCGGGCTGGATGGTGAATTTGCGCATGGCGAAGTTAGGTCCCTCCTCAGCGGAAATCAGGACAGCTTTCGTCACGCCACTGGCGTTCGGGACGGGTTCGGTGGGGATATCCTGGATGTGTTTGATGCTCATGGTTTCTCCTTTTGTGGGGTAATTTTACCCTCTCCGCGCTTTTTTTGAGCGCTGCTGCACAAGCGGCAGCGTCAGTTTGCTGCGCGAAGCTGCTTTCCTTTGTCCATCTGATCCCCGGCAGACGCGTGAGGCAATGGTAAAATTAGCTGTCTGGCTCGGAAAGAGCCGGAGAAGAGGTCATGATGCTGGATATAAAATTGTTCCGTGAAACCCCCGAACTTGTCAGGGAAGGTCTGGCGAGACGCCAGATGGACGCCGCTGTTGTGGATGAGGTCGTCGCGCTTGATGAGCGGCGCCGGCGCTTGATTCTGGACGTTGAAGCCAAGAAAGCCGAGAGGAATGCCGTCAGTAAAGAGATCGGCAGGATGAAGAGCAAGGAAGAACGCGAAGCGAAAATCAGCGCGATGCGCCTGCTCGGTGATGAGATTTCCGCTCTGGACGAATCCCTCAAGCAGACTGAAAGCAACCTCTACGATGTCATGGCTGGTATTCCGAACATCCCCGATGCGGATGTGCCGCTCGGACCGGACGACAAGCACAATGTCGTATTGCGGACCATCGGCAAACCGAAGCAGTTCGATTTTGAGCCCAAAGCCCACTGGGACCTTGGCACAGACCTCAACATTATCGACTTCGAAGCCGGCGTGAAACTCTCCGGCACGCGTTTTTACGTACTCAAAGGCGCCGGCGCGCGCCTGGAGAGGGCGCTCATCTTCTGGATGCTCGACCTGCATATCCGGCAGGGTTACAAGGAGTTTTATCCGCCCTGGATGGTGCGCGAGGAGGTCATGTTTGCCTCCGGGCAACTGCCGAAATTCGCGGACAACCTCTACCGCGACCACCAGGAAGATTTTTGGTGGGTGCCCACCGCGGAAGTGCCGCTGACGGGCATGCTGATGGGCGAAATTATCGACGAATCCGCCCTGCCGATGAACCTCACCGCCTATACCGCCTGCTTCAGACGCGAAAAGATGAGCGCTGGCAGGGACGTCCGCGGGATTAAACGCGGGCACCAGTTCGACAAGGTCGAGATGTACAAGTACTGCCTGCCTGAAAACGCCGAGCAGGAGCTTGAGAATATGGTCGCGGATGCCTGCGCCACCTGCGAGGGGCTGGGGCTCACCTACCGCGTGCTCAAGCAGTGCACGGGCGACCTGAGCTTTGGCTCGCACAAGACCTACGACGTGGAAGTTTGGGCGCCAGGCTGCCAGGAATGGCTCGAGGTCTCCTCTGTTTCCAATATCGGGCAATTCCAGGCTCGCCGTGCCAACATCAAAGTTCGTCCGGCGGATGGATCCACGCTGAGGTACGTGAACACGCTCAACGGCTCGGGTTTGGGCTTGCCGCGGACGCTGATTGCCGTGCTCGAAAACTACCAGCAGGCAGATGGCAGCATCCTCGTGCCGGAAGTGCTCAAACCGCTTATGGGTGGGATTGAGGTCATTCGATGAGCTTCGACTGGCTCAGGATTTTACTGATCGCCATTAGCGGCATCCTGAATGCTGTCGGCTTTTTTGGGCTTTTCCTGGTCTTCTTCCCGGGTTTGGTCATCAGTTGGTTGGGGCATTTGGTTTGGGTGATCTATGTGGGCTTCAACCACGGGCATTCCCGGCTGCAGTTTGGCGTGACGATCGCCCTGTTCGTGATCAACACCCTGCTGATGCTGGTAGGCTCAATCATTGATAACCTGATGGGCGCTCAGAAGACGTGCGCGGCAGGGGTGCCCTGGTGGGAGATCTTCGTGAGCTGGCTGGGAATGTTCATTGGCGGCATTGTCCTGACCCCGATTGGCGGGATCGGGATCGCGCTGGCGCTGCTTTACCTTCTCGAATTCCGGCGGCTTGAAAATGACCGCGAAAAAGCCTGGCAGGCGACCAAAGCCCTCGCCTTTGGTTACGGATTAGCCGCATTTCTGCGCCTGGTGATGGGATTCGTGATGGTTGCTCTCTGGCTGGTAACGGTGATTTTTTTGTAAACAGATGAAGGACGGACGCGTATATGGGGCAGGGGCGAAGAATCTCGCAACAGATGTTCTGCAACCCCAGCTACATTCATCAAGGATGCTTCGCCCCAACAATTAGGATCGACCAGAAAAGAGCACATTGGTCCTGGAGGCGGATCGAAGACATAATGCCGTTCTTAAACTCATAAAGCCCTGTGAAATCAACCCTTTCTATGTGTAGCATTTGTTTGACATCAGGGTTTTAAGGAATTCCAGCGCAACTAACAGGAAGTCGCTATATATTTTCCATTATCCAATTATCTAAATAATCCGTTTGTTCCGGAGTATGGAACCAATGTTCGCCATTTCTCATAACGGTTAGTGTGGCTCCAATTTTGTTTGCAAATTTAGAAATAGTTTCGTAAGAAGTCAGGTTATCTTTTTCCCCATACAAAATGTGCGTTGAAATCTTCCATTCAACAGGATGTTCTCTTACATAGCAAAGATACTCCCAAGAAAGCGTCTCGCCAAAAGATGTCGGGATTTCAGATTTAATACGAAGATTTTCTTCACTAACATTTGCCCATTTCATCATATCTAAAATCAACTTTTCCATATCTACAACAGGAGAGATAAAGTATGCTTTCTCTATTAATTTATCCGAAAAAGCAATCATAGCCAAGAATGCTCCTACACTGTTTGCAACTAAGAAAACAGAATCAAATCCTTTGCTATGCAAATCATAATAGTAAGAAAACTCATTTTTTGCTTCCCAAGGATTTTGCGATTTATAGTCAAAACCGATAACATCACTTTCAGCAAAAAGAGGCTGATAATGCTTTGCTTCCTCTGCACTTCCTCCTTTCCCGTGTACGTATATAACTAAATTTCTCATTTAGTACTTCCTACTCAGTTTCCACTTTATCTTTTATTTAAGATTGTCTTCTGTTTCATCAATAACATCTTCAATAAGCTTTGAAAAATCAAGCGCATTCTTTTGGGTGATAACAGGCTTTCCTGTCCTTGCTTCAATATCTTTTCTGGCATTTCCGGCAACTGTTCCCCCCTCTTTGGCAACCTCTTTATTCTCTTCTAATCCCTGGGGATTCAAGGTTTGAGTTAATTCAGTTGTGGTCGCTTCCGCCAGCATATTGAGAACAAGCTCCAAAGTAGACATATTATCTCTAAGATTTTCCTTCTTAAGGTTCTTGAAATCCTTGTATTGGCGGGTTGTCATCCCTGACCATGCTTTTGAAATTTCATTGGTGAGAATAGCGTATTCCATCCCTTCCTTTACACCGTGGTCTTTCCAGGCATCTGTCAGTTCTTTTCTGACCTGTATAGCTTGAAGTCTCTGATTGACCCATTCTCTAGAATAACCTTTTTGAAGATATGTTTGCAGAGCTCTGTCGATCGTAAGTTCAGGATCAATAATCTCATCAATTCTTTCTTTTCCTACTTCTGCTAACCACATTTTAAATGGTTCTGCTTTAGGTGATGGAATGGATTGAATGATACGGAAAATTCCTTGCATATCTGCAACATCAGTCTCTCTCATTTTTCCGTCTGTAGCTTTCATTTTCAACTGTCGACAAAATGTCGACAGTTGACTTTGCTCTTCTTCTGACATTCTCTTTTTTACACGATACCAATAATCTCTTGGGTTTTTACTATCAGTCAAAACAGCAACCACATCGACAATAGAGAAATACCATTCTTCTTTATCATTATCCCAAACAGATCGTATTTCCTTGTTTTCATAGAGTTTAATCTTGTTCATTACGTTCCTCCTTCGTTGAAAAAATTCCAGTATTGTCTAAACTAATTATATGGTGATAATCGCTTGTTTCCCTCTAAACAGCACATAAATTGCAGTTTTAAGTTTTTGTGTAAGCTCTCAAACCCTGCCAGTTACTGCATTTTCTCGCTTTAGCATTATTAAGAAATCCTTCCGGGAAAAGAGTCGGCGAAGGGTGAGGATAGCATTGGGATTTCGGGACCCTCATTCACGTCAGTCCCCTTTCCCCACAGCGGGGAAAGCAACGAGTCCATCCGCATAATTAAGTAAGGCAGGAACGCTATGACAGAATAATTATCAAAGGGGCGGAGAAGTAAATGCCCGCGAAATGAGCAATACCTATTGAATCACTGCTGTCGTGCCTGCCTCGCGAGAAACAGGCTGATTGAACCAGCCACCGCTGCGTTGAGTGAATCGAGCTTGCCGTATTGCGGCAGGCGCAGCAGTTCATCGCACTTCTTGCGTACCAGGTCGCGCAAGCCCTCCCCCTCATTCCCGACCACCAGCGCCAGACCTCCGCTCAGCCGCAATTGCTGCACCGGACGGGCTTTGGGGGATGCGTCCAATCCATAAATCCAGACATCCTCCAGTTGTTTCATGCGGTCGATTGCCTGTGCCAGGTTGTATTGGGCAATCAGCAGGTGTTCCGAACCGCCCGAGGATGCATGCACTACCGTCGGCGTGATTTGTGCCGCCTGGGAGGAGGGGATCACCACCCCATGCACGCCCATCAACTCCGCGCTGCGCAGCAGCGAACCGAGATTTTGAGGGTCCTGGATGAGGTCCAGCAGAAGAAAAAAAGGCGGCTCCCCGCTGGCTTTCGCGCGGGCAAAAAGGTCTTCAAGGGCGGCGTACGGATACTCGCTGGCTTCGAGGGCGATACCCTGATTATGCCTGTCGATTGTATCCAACTGCTGACGCTGGGCTTCGACAATTTGCACCCGGCGTTCCTGCGCCATCCTGAGGATTTCGGGCAGGTGACCTTCCTGCTTCATACCGCGCAGCAGCATCAAGCGGAAGACATGCCGGCGTTTGGCGCGCAGGGTCTCATAGACCGGGTTGCGCCCGGTTATCCATTCTTTCACCCTTGCTCCCAGGTCCAGGTGGTGCCGTCTTTGTTGTCTTCCAGGATGACGCCCAGGGCTTTGAGCTCATCGCGCAGCTTGTCAGAAAGCGCCCAGTTCTTCTCCGCGCGCAGGTCGCGCCGCAAGCTGACCAGCAGGTCGATGAAGGGGTCGGCGGCATTCCCGCTGGAGGTTTGCTCTTCGAGCTGCAATCCCAAAACAGACGTCAACTCATCGAAAGCTTCCCGGGCGGGCAGGATCTGCGCTTCGGTGGCGCCTTCGCTGCGCGCCTGGTTGAGGTTGCGGGTGAGCTCGAAAATGGCCGCCATCGCTGCGGATGTGTTGAAGTCGTCGTCCATGCTTTCCCTGAAAGCTTGCCGGGCTTGTTCCGCGGCTGCTTTGAGGGCGGCAGATTTTTCTTCCGGCAGACCGGCGGTGCCGGCTTGGGCGGGCTTTTTGGCATTAAGCAAGCGGCGGTACGCCTGTTCGGTCTGTTCGATGACCTCCTCACTGTAGGTCAGCGGGCTGCGGTAGGAGCCGTTGAGCACCCACAAGCGCATCACATCGCCGGCGTGCTCGCTCAGGAAATCGTCGATGGTGATCATATTGCCAAGCGATTTGGACATCTTCTCGGACTTCAGCCCGAGCATGCCGTTATGCATCCAATAGGTGGCAAAGGGTTTGTGGGTAAGCGCTTCGGTTTGGGCGATCTCGTTCTCGTGGTGGGGGAAGATCAGGTCATTCCCGCCGCCATGAATATCGATCTGTTCGCCCAGGTGCGCCATGTTCATCGCCGAGCACTCGATGTGCCAACCGGGGCGACCCTTGCCCCAGGGACTGTCCCAGGCGGGCTCGCCTGGTTTGGCGGTTTTCCAGAGGGCGAAGTCCATCGGATGTGCTTTGCGTTCATCCACCTGAATGCGCGCGCCGGCATTCATCGTTTCCAACCGGCGACCAGAGAGCTTGCCGTAATCCGGCTTGGACTCCACGTCGTAATATACATCGCCATCCACCTCGTAGGCAGACCCACTCTGAATCAGTTGGCTGATCATTTCGATGATCTGCGGCATGTCTTCCGTGGCGCGTGGGTTCTTGGTGGCTGGTTTGATGTTAAGCGCGTCGAGATTGGCTTTGTATTGCCGGATGTATTGATCAGCCAGTTCATATGGGTCGCGCCCGAGTTCGTTGGCTTTGTTGATGATCTTGTCATCCACGTCGGTGAAGTTCATCACGAAATTCACGTCATATCCGGAATATTCCAGGTAGCGCCGGACGATATCGAATACCAGGGCAGACATGGCGTGACCGATATGCGCCTCCGCGTAGACGGTCGGACCGCAGACGTACATCCGAACCTTACCGGGTTCGAGGGTTTTGAAATCTTCCTTGGTGCGGCTAAGTGTGTTGTAAATTTTTAGGCTCATCGTCTACTTCCTGTCTTTATTCGTGCGTTGGTTTGGCAAAAATCATCCGTCCGGCAGATGTTTGGAGGATCTTGGTGACGGTCACATTGATGTGCTTGTCAATATAGTGGTGACCGTTTTCGATGACGACCATCGTGCCGTCGTCAAGGTAGCCAACGCCCTGGTTGTATTCCTTGCCTTCCTGAATGACCGCGATCTCCAGACTCTCGCCGGGAAGAATAATGACTTTGACCGCGTTGGCGAGGTCGTTGATGTTGAGGACTTTCACTCCCTGAAGCTCAGCGACGCGGTTGAGGTTGAAATCGTTGGTCAGGATAGGGCAGCTCAACTGCCGCCCCAGCAGCACCAACCGGTCATCCACTTCGCGCACACCCTCCACGTCTATATCACTGATCACAACGTTGACTTCTTTGGACTCCTGCAATTCCCCGAGGACGTCCAACCCGCGGCGACCGCGCTGACGGCGCAGGCTGTCGGCTGAGTCTGAGACAAACTGTAGTTCGTTGAGCACAAAGCGCGGGATGACCAGCGTAGCGCCCAAAAAACCGGTTTTGGCGATGTCAGCGATGCGTCCGTCAATGATGGCGCTGGTATCCACCAAAATGCGCCTCTCGCTCTCGCCTTTGGCGCGCGAGGGCATCTTGCTGCTCATATTCTTGATAAGGTTGATGAAATCCTCCCGCCGAGTGACGAAAAGAAGCGCGCCAAGATATCCAAAAAGCAGCAGACCGACGAGCGGTAATATCTGACTGAAGGGTTTTGGCAGCAGCGAAAGCGGGTAAGCCATGATGGCAGCAATGACCAAACCGATGGTCATGCCGATCAACCCGCTCATCAAGGATTGGGCAGACGATTTTTTAAATAGTTTCATCAAGCCCTGGAAGGGCTTGATGGTGATGTAAGGCGTGATTAAAAAACCGAGCGTGGCGAAAATGACCGCGGTAAGCCCGGTTACCACTCCTTGGGAAAGGGAAAGCACATCGACGTACTGCTGAACGAAATTATAAATGGGGAGACTGGTGAATACTCCAATGATACCAAGAACAACTGCGCCGATGATGCGAGAAATTAAGATTGCGCTCATATAATGCCTCCATTTTAATGTGCAGAATAAATTCAGAATAAAAAGATAAGTTCAATATGATGATGATAGCACTCTACAAGGCAAGAGTCAAAGGTTTTTCCTCTTTCTGATGAAGTTCATACAAACCTGTGTTGGCGTGATGAAATTTTCAGGTGAAAGCCTGTGATTTATCCTGTGAAATATCATTACTTGTTATTTTTTAATAAGGATGAATTAATTACGATGGAACTTTAAACACGTTCTCAAGCTCCGTGTTTGATATCAGATACGGTTTTATTACCTGCGGACAACACATAAGAATCCTGACCTCTGCCATGGGTAGGCATGTGATTTCCCGCGAGCGACCCCCTGATTGGTTCCTTAAAATCGGATGTCAAACTCGTGGAATTCCCCCGAAGCAGGCCAGAAATGGCTCTTTACGTCCCGCACGTAGGACGCATTAGGACCCTCATGCAGGGCAACTAATAGCTCCTGCAGGTCAGCCGTGCCGCCTTCCGCCAAGACTTCCACCGAGATTCCATCATCCAGATTGCGCACCCATCCGGTCAAGCCGAGCCTAACCGCCTGCTGTAGAACGAAATACCTGAAGCCCACCCCCTGCACCCTTCCGCTCACAATCGCGTTCAGGCGCTGCTTGTGTAGAGAATCTTCACGTTCCTCGCTCATAGCTCCTCCTCGTCATCAGGGTCCTCGAGCATGTAGCTGTCGTCCAGGCTGCCTTCCAGCTCGTCCTCATCCTCATCGGACATAGCGCTGCCATTCGTCATCGTCCAATTCGTCCAAGTCCGCGAAGTCGTCGTCTTCCTCGTCCCAGTACGCGTCCTCCTCGTCATCCGAGTCAAGATGTTGATGATGGTAATCAACTTCCATCAACTCGAAGTCCGTGGAATCGTTGGTGAAATTCAGCATATCCAGCGCTTCTTCAAGCAGGCTGGCTTCTTCCTCGTTGTCCGTTTTGGCTAGCAGTTGCTCAAATTTTTCTTCAACGCCCTCCCCGCCGATTTGCGAAAGAGCCCAGATCAACTCGCTGCGGAGATACTCGTCCTTTTCGCGGTTGAGCTGCTTGAGCAGGCGCGATTTCGCGCTGCGGAGCTCGAGCTCACCAGCCGCGTGAATGGCTTGCCCTTTTACGATGGGGTTTTCGTGATCGAGCTGCTCCAAAACCAGAGGTTCCCACTGGGTATCCGCGGATTTTCCCATCGCGAAGAGCGCGCTTTCGAGCCAATCCTCGCTGGCGTTTGCGGAAGCAGACCGCAGCAGCGGCGGCACCTCCTCCCGGCTGGAATATCCCAGCGACTCCATTGCCCTGCGCCGTACCAGATCCGATTTGTCATCGGCGTATGCTTGCAGCAGCGCGTCTTCGATCCTGTGCAGGATGGCGGGGTCCAGTTTCTCAAGCTCTCCAAGATAGATAAAATGACCAAGCGCGTTGGCAGCAGCAGCTCTTACGAAATCCGCCTGGGTTTGGTCTGCCTGCAGCCTCAGGAATTCCGGAATCAGTTTGGGATCTTCCTCTTCCAGGAGCAGACTGATTCCGCTCACTACGCATTCGGAATCAATGTCCTTCAGCGCCATACGCCCAATCTCCTCGAACATCAGCAAAAAATCATGCTCCGAGAGCTCCAGCAGGTCCTGCAGGAGCGACCGTCTGCGCATGACGGGGATGCTTTGCCAGGCGCTGGCGAGCACCAGCCTCTCATCGGGAGCTAAATCCGAAAAATGGTACAGCAAACGCGCTGGAAAAGGCGTCGATGTGTCCATCAGCGATTTGATCAGTTCGTGAATTGAGCTTGGGGTGTCCATGACAGCTCCTTAAGGGATGGGGATCGGGTTGATGAAATCGTTGATATTGATAAGGACAAACAAGAGAATCAATAGGATAAAGAAAATCGAATTGATGGCATTAGCGACTTTGATCGGGATTCGTTTGCGGGTCATGCCCTCAAATAGCAGGAACAAGATCTGTCCGCCGTCCAAAGCCGGGATGGGCAGCAGGTTGGTGATGCCGATCGCAATGGTCAGCATCGAAACCAGGGAGAGGCGGCTGATTGGAAAGAATTCCTTCGCGACTTCCGCGTTGCTCTGGTCAACCTTTGCGGCGTTGGAAAAAAGGTCATAAATGCCCTTCAGACCGATAAATCTAGCTTCCTCCGGGGCGATTTTCCCCTTGATGTAGTTGTAGGGCAGCGAGACGGTCACCTTCACCTGATCCCAAAAGGTTCTGAGCGATAATCCAATGCTCTGGAAAAAGTTCACTTCAATTTCGGGGTATCCGATCGTGAAACCGATCGCTCCCTGCCCTTCGGGCGGATTTTGGCGGGGGATCACCACCGCGCTGTGCTCCGCGCCATCACGGAGGTAGGTAAGGGTCAGTTCTTTTTCCAGGTGTTCTCCGATGATGTTGATCAGCACTTCGGAAGAATCGATTGGGGTATCGCTCAGCCTGGTGATGATATCGCCGGGCTGCAAGCCGATCGTTTCAGCGGGAGAATTTGGCGCGACCTCCATTACCAGGATCTTGCTGGTATCGATAGGATTGACCGCGTTGTAGAGGATGATGAGCAGCAGGATCCCGAGCACAAAATTCATGGTAGCCCCGGCAATCAGGATCAAAAAGCGCTTCCATTTTGGGGCTGCCAAAACGCCTCCGGGTTCACCGTCGTCCGTTTCGCCTTTCAGACGCACAAAACCGCCGAAGGGGATCCAGTTGAGCGTGAACTCCGTGCCCTTTTTGGTGAAGAGCCGCACAAGACGGGGCGGATAACCGAACCCGAACTCCTCAACCTCCACGCCAACCAGTTTTGCGACCAAAAAATGTCCAAGTTCATGCACGAACACAATTAACCCGAACACGAAAATGAATTGAAGCAACACTAAAACATTAGGCATACAAAAGACTCCTTGTTAGGAATTATACCTACTTTAATAATCGGGCTTTGTTGAAAAGTTGTTAACAGGTGTATTAGTATTCCTGTCTTTCTAATTGGTCGCTACTTTCCACAAGCACAATTTGATACCCTGGATGTAGGATGTGAAATTTCAGGCTTTTTATTTTGAAGATTCCAATTATTGGTACCGCGGCGTCAGGTGCAATTGAAAAACCTAGAAAAGGGATAGACTTCTCAGGGCTACTGAATCAAAGTGTGAGATCAAACCGCTGGGATTCCGGTTGACAAACTACTGGTTGCAGATTAGACTCTAAGTTCAATCTATTGTCTATACGAAACGGCGGAGTTATGATGAACGATCAATCTGAAGGTATAAACGTGCGCATCCAGGAGAACACTCTCCTGCAGCCTGCGATTCAAGCATGGAAAATTTACCTGCGCGACCAGGGCAGGTCGCATCACACGCTGAAGGCGTTCACTGCCGATCTGGCGCTGCTTGAGAATTTTTTACCTACGGATCAAGCCATCGGCAAGATCACCACTAAAGACCTCGAAGATTTTTTGACCTGGCTCGAGAAGGACCGCGATGTGCCTTGCAGCCCAAAAACACTTGCCCGCCGCATCACTTCCATCAAATCATTTTTCCGTTGGCTGGTGAAGGGCGGCGTGCTAAACGTTGATCCCGCTGAAAAAGTGATCCAAAAGACCGTGATCAGCCCTCTGCCAACCGTTCTCACACCTGCCGAATATACCCGCGCGCTGGAAGCGGCTGACGCCCTGCGAACTGCCGCCAACCCTGATCCGCGCCCATACACGCTGATGCTGCTCGTGCTCGAAACCGCCATGAAGAAGGGCGAATGTCTGAGCCTGATGAGCAATCATCTCGAAATTGAAGACCCCAACCAGGCGTATATCCACGTGCGCTATGGTCAGTCGCGCTACCGCTACAAGGAACGCAAGGTTAAAGTCTCGCCCATTTGGGTGGCAGCTTACCGCGATTACGCGGAAAAGTACCAAATCCAAGATCAAGTTTTTCCCTGGTCACAGCGTCGGCTCGAATACTTGCTGGAAGATGTTACCAAGGCTGCTGGAATGGAGAAACACATTTCCTTCGACATGTTGCGCTGGACGAGCGCGCTTATCGACCTGACGAATGGCGTAGAGAGAGACCGCATCCGCCAGAAACTCGGCATCAGCAAGGTGCAGTGGCGCGAAGTCAGCAACAAACTGCTCAGCCTGGCGGAAGAGAACGGCTATCCTGTTCCTGACGAAGCCGCTGAAAGCGAAACTGCCTGAAAATCTAATATTGAAAAGAAAAGAATATGACGTACACCGTTAAAAACCAACGGAAACACCGTTTCCCATGGGGCATCCTGTTTGGTTTGGCTGCTCTGATTTTTGTTTTACTGGCTGTCATCAGCGTGAATGAAATGCGCGATGGCAATCCGGGCTTTTTGGTCAACCTCTGGCAAACGCCGGAACGCTATGCGGACGACCCCTTGCTAGCCGATGATCCGGACGCTCTCCCGATCCCCAACGAAGTGAAGACCATTCTGCTGCTGGGTTCGGATTATCGCCCCGAACTCGGCTACCGCACGGATGTGATGCTGTTGGTGGGGCTCAACACGCGCACCAACGAGGTGCACCTGATCTCTTTCCCGCGCGATTTGTGGGTCAACATCCCGAACCTGGGTGAACAACGCCTCAATACCGCTTTTCCTTTTGGGGACTGGCAGGGATTGAGCGACACATTTGCTGCCAATTTTGGTTTCAGACCCGACCACTATGCCATGGTGGATTTTCAAGGTTTTAAACATCTGGTTGACGTTTTGGATGGGGTCGTGGTCACGGTCGGCGAACACATGGAAGACGAGTGTCACATGAATGCTTCTGGTTGGTGTGTCGTGGAGCCTGGCGAAGTGCCGATGAACTCGGATGAAGCGCTTTGGTATGTGCGCGCCCGTTTGAACTCATCAGATTTTGACCGAACACGCAGGGCTCAGGAAATGATCCAAGCCATGGCTAAAAAAGCTCTCCAGCCGTCTGAGATTCTGAACCTGGATAATGTCATCCGGGCTATCTTTAGAACTGTTCAGACTGATATGAAAGCAGCGGATTTTATCCTTTACGCTTTGCCAGTAAAGAAATTTATGGACATAAAGTTCACGACTTTTCGATTGACCCCTGATGACGCAGTTCCAGGCGCGACTTTGGGTGGGGCTTCGGTGCTTTACCCCAATTACCCGGCTATCCGCGAGAAGTTAAAGCAGTTCTACTGGATTCCATGATGTTCCGGCGGATGGACCTGGAGATGCAGAATTTCGGATTCATCTCCGAGTAAACGCCAAGCCTGGGCAATGCGCAGCCCAACCACCCAAAGAATTGATCCTCCGCTCAGCACCAAGGGCCACTTCGCCCGGGCTGTTTGAGGGATCTTTTGGTTGATGAAGAAGTCGCTCAGCTTCTGATGTTTGAGCGCCATGCCCAATGGAGACCAACGTTCGCCTCTGCGAGCCGGGCGTACCTCCAGAGGCAGCTCGAGGTCGAGCGGATTGATCCAGGCGTGGTAAGGATGGTTCTTGAGCGCGTCGGGGAGAGTCTGGAACCTGCGGGCGTCCATCAATTCCGCGCTTAGTTCCCAGCCAAAGTTCAGCTTCACTTTGCCGCCTCGTTTTAGTTTGAGCGAAACAGCATCCTGAAGCTGCGGATACTCCGCGTGCTGGTGTTGGTAATCGCGCGGGGCAATGATAAAGTCGTTTTCGTAGCAGAAGAGCCACAAATTGCCTGCCAGCGGCGTCCGCGCGGAGCCGCTGCCAACGGCGTCCAGGGCTCTTTCCACCGCCTCGAAGCCAAGATCACGCGAATCGGGTTTGAGTCTGCCAAACGCCTGCCTCAGCATCAGCCTCTGCAGGCTGAGAGGGGCGGCGAGGAAAGCCTCGCGCTTGAAAGTCAGGCTGCCTTCCGCGGCACTCGCCAAAACGTGTTTGGAGGCTTCATCCGCGAGCTCCTCGAGCAACTGCCGGTCAGCGGAAAGGGTGAGCGCCGTCCGCCCAAGCGCCTGCCTGAAGCCGGGGTTGTCTTTTTCGAGCAGCGGGATCAATTCATGCCGCAGATGGTTGCGGAAAAAGCTGGGATCGGTGTTGCTCTCGTCCTCGAGAATCTCCAGGTCCTTTTCCCGGCAGTAGGCAAGGATTTCCTGTCTGGGAATGGTGAGCATGGGGCGAAAAAGCGGTAGTTCAGGGTCGATCGCGTTTAAATAGCTTTTGGGCTGCATGCCGGAAAGTCCGCTCAGACCGCTTCCGCGCAGAAAATGCATTAGTACCGTCTCCACCTGGTCGTCAGCGTGATGCCCGACCGCCACTCCCTGAGCGCCTTGCGCGCGGGCGATGCCCAACAAGAAACGGTAGCGGCAGACACGGGCGGCTTCTTCAATGCCGAGTTTATTTTGCCGCGCGTACTGCCCAACGTCTTCGCGCTGGCTGAAAAAAGGCAGACCAAGCCCGTCGATATACTGGCTGAGGCTTCGCGCCTGGGCAGCGGAACTCTGACGCAGGGCGTGGTCGAGATGCCCAACGAGCAGAGTGAATCCGCCCTCTATCAGGCAACTCAGCAGGCAGAGGCTGTCCGCCCCGCCTGAAACTCCCACCACGAGCGGGCGCCGCGGGTCCGCCCCGCAATCTTTGATCAACGCCCTTGCAACGCGCTCCGCTAACATGCCCAAATTATAGCATTGACCTGAATCTCATCTCCCTCACCGGCTTAAAGGTGAAGCGCCTCAACCTAAGGGATGGGGTTTGCCCTCGACCAAGCCTGGGTATTGTATACTTAGCTTATGAGCGTAAAACCTTTCGTCATCGGTCTCACGGGCAATATCGCCTCCGGTAAAAGCATCGTTTTGCAATACCTGTCAAATTTCGGCGCTTTGACTATCGACGCTGACCTGGCGGCACAGGAAACGTACCTGCCCGGCAATCCTGCCTACGTGCCCATCCTGGAACGTTTCGGTCCCGGGTTGACCCTGAACGATGGACAAATCAACCGCACCAAGCTTGGGCGGGCGGTATTTGGCGACCCATCTGCTCTGGCGGAGCTTGAAGCGATGATTCATCCCCAGGTCATCCAAAATGTTCTCGCGAGCATCGCCGCGACCTCCCGGAGGGTTGTGGCTGTGGAGGGCATCAAGCTCATCGAAGTTGGACTGAACAAGCAGTGCGACCGACTTTGGACGGTTGCCGCCGATGAGGAAACGCGCCTGCAGCGTCTGATGGAAGCCCGCGGGATGGAAGAAGCCGCCGCGCGCCAGAGGCTCAGCGCTCAGGCTCCGCAGTCCGAAAAAATCCAAATAGCCGATGACACCATCTATACCGACGGCAGTTTCCAGCAGACCTACGAACAAACCTGGTCGCTCTTCTCCGCCCTTGGGCTTTCTCCCTGTGAGGCGGTTTCGGAGGATGGCGAAATCCGGATCAGCCGCCTTACCCCGGACCACTTCGCGGAGGCGGCATGTTTTATGGCACCAAAAACCGAACGCGCCTGGGAAGCCGAGGAGCTTTACCATCTGCTCGGTCAGCGCACGGTAGCAGCATTTTACGCGGACGGGAAGCTGATCCAAATGATGATTCTGCGCGTCGAACAAAGGATGGCAATCCTCCTGACGCAGACGCCCCCCCGCTCGGAACTTCTGCCGGCGAAAGTCAGTTTTTCACTGCTGAAGCGCTACTTCTGCGGGCTCGCCGATGTCCTGATTGCGGCGAGAGATTTCCTCCAGCCGGAAGAAGCAAAAGTTTTGGATTTCACTTACGGCGATGATGAGCCGCCGGTGCACCTGACGCTTTATAGAAACTTTTTACGCAAGCATGGTTTGATGCCCGGTGAGGTTTATTTCGCCAAATTAGAGGAAAAACTGGCATGATTCTTTGCGTTAGGGAGTATACTTTTACGCAGGGAAGTTATTGAGAGTATGCAGGAATTGTTGAGTAACTTAGTTTTTATCCTGGAACGTTTCACGTGGGCCAGTTTTTTGGATATTGTGCTTGTTACGATTGTTTTCGCGTTCATCCTTTACCTCCTGCGCGATACCGAAGCCCAAACCCTGCTGCGCGGCATCTTCCTCATCGTCATTCTGGTGACGTTATTGATTTCCCTGCTCGACCTGCCAGGTTTCACCTGGCTGGTAGACACCATCTCACCCGCGCTTATTTTTGCCATCCCGGTCGTTTTGGCTCCTGAGATCCGACGTGGGTTGGAACGCATGGGCAACGTCAGCAGCCTGAGTCTTTTCAAACGCCGTAGCGAGAAAGCCAGCGAAAACCTTGAGCTCACGCTCCAGGCGGTCACCGCGGCAGTGCTGCAGCTATCCCAGCGAAGGCACGGAGCTCTGATTATCCTGCGGCGCAAGCAATTCTTGGACAGTTACTACAAAAATGGGGTTTTGCTCGATTCTATCGTCACGCCCCAGATTTTGATGCAGATTTTTTATCCCAACACACCGCTGCATGACGGCGCTGTCATCATCGACGAAAACAGAATTAAAGCTGCTGCTTGTGTGATGCCGCTTTCGAGCAGCGGTGTGCTCAACGCTACCGTGGACAATTCTCTCGGCTTGCGGCACCGTGCGGCCCTCGGCATCAGCGAGGTGAGCGATGCCATTGCGGTGGTCGTTTCCGAAGAAACCGGCACGATTTCCATCGCCCACCGCGGGCGGCTGATCCGCCGACTGGATGGCGACCGTCTCTTGAACAATATGCGCGCCTTCATGACCTCCACCAAAGTGCTGCTCCAGCAAAAAACCTGGTTGTCTCGTTTTTTGTCCATTTTTAAGCGTCGCAAACCTGAGCAAAAGGAGGAAGGTGATGAAATTCTTTCGTAAATTCCTCAACTTGTTGCCCACTTTGTTGACCGCCTTAGTGTTGGCAATCATCGTCTGGGTTTCATCGGTCACTGCCAGTGATCCGAACCAGATTGTCACCTACGAAAATCCGATTCGTCTGGAAGTTCTGGGGCAAAACCCGGACCTTGTGGTCACGCATCAAAGCGTGGAAAGCATCAAAGTAACCCTGAAAGCTCCCCGCTCGGTGCATACCCGATTGTCAAGCGACCCAAGCCTGATCAACGCCCATATCAACCTTTCGGGCTTGGAAGCCGGAAATCATACCCTCAGACCGGATGTGGAGATTGGTGTCCGACCGGTGCAGGTGTTGGAGATCATTCCAGCCACGGTGGATTTCATGCTTGAGAGGGTTGCCTCAAAGAGCCTGCCCATTCAACTGGTGCAGACTGGCACATTGCCGGTGGGCTATCAGAGCCGCAGTTCAAAGCTGAGCCAACCGGAAGTGAAACTGGTTGGATCGGAATCTCAGGTTCAGTCCGTGGCGGAGGTCGCGGCTTTTGTCGATGTTTCGCAACTCACATCCAGCATCAAACGCATGGTGGAACTGAAACCTTTGGACGAGGACGGTGTCGTCGTTACAGGCATTGTGCTCAGCCCAAACCGGGTGGAGGTCAGCATCGACGTAGAGCAGTTGGTAGGTTACCGCAACGTGTTTGTTAAGATCATTACCAGCGGATCGGTAGCGCAAGGCTATCACCTGACCAACATTGTCGTAAACCCGCCGACTCTCACAGTTTATGCCTCAAACCCCGACCTGATCAAGGGGATGCCTGCCTTCATTGAGACCGAGCCCGTCAATCTGAACGGGGCGCAGCAAGATTTTGAATCGCGGGTGGGGCTGCGGCTACCCGAAGGGATCGTGGTGATTGGGGACCAGAGCGTGATGGTCACGGTAGGGGTGGAAGCCATTTACAACTCGACCCAAATCATTGGCGTGCCTGTTATCGCGATCAACCTTCCAGGCGGATTGCAGGCAAAACTCTCACCGCAAACGGTGGATGTGTACATCTCCGGTCCTATGAACCTGCTTGAGAACATTGGCATTGCTTCGGTGCATGTCACCCTCGACCTTTCCGGGTTAAAGGAAGGCACCTATCAGCTTGCGCCTAAGGTTGAGCTCGATCGCCCTGAATTGCGGCTCGACTCTACCCTGCCGGGGCTTATCGAAGTGGTCATCACGAGATAGAATAGACACAGCATTACAGGATTTTTTATGGAAAAACCCGTCATTGTACTCGTCGGAAGACCCAACGTGGGTAAAAGCACCCTTTTCAACCGCTTGGTGGAACAGCGCCTTGCCATCATTGATGACGTCCCCGGCACCACGCGCGACCGCCTCGTTTCGGAAGGTCACTGGGCGGGGCATAACTTTTTTGTCGTCGATACCGGCGGGCTTGACCCCAGCAAACAGCGCGATCAGGCGCCTCTTTCTATCGGTTCAGCAGCATTTATCGACGATATTCGCGCCCAGGTGGAAGTCGCCATCGAAGACGCGGATGTGATCGTGTTGGTCGTGGACGCCCTCAGCGGCATCACCCAGGCGGATCACGAGGTGGTGAACATGCTGCGCAGGCGCCAACAACTGCGGGACGGCAAACGCGTGCCCCCGATCGTTCTGGCAGCCAACAAAGCCGACAGCGAAACCGCGCGGCTGAACGCCCTGGACTTTTATTCGCTTGGCATTGGCGAACCCTTCCCCATTTCCGCCATTCACGGCACGGGAACCGGCGATTTGTTGGATGAGATAGTCGCGCACTTCCCCGTTCAGGTGGAGGAAGAGGCGAATGATAATGCCATCAAGGTCGCTATCGTCGGCAAGCCAAACGCGGGCAAAAGCAGCCTGCTCAATAAGATAACCGGTAAAGACCGAGCCATCGTCAGCGAGATTCCCGGCACCACGCGCGACGCTATTGACACGCCGATCACTGTGGACGGTCAGTCGTACGTCCTGATCGACACTGCCGGCATCCGCAGGCGCGGCTCCATCATTCCGGGAGTGGAAAAATACTCCGTTCTGCGCGCCATGCAAGCCATCGAACGCTGCGACGTCGCCGTTTTGGTCGTGGACGCCACTACCGGTATCACCGCCCAGGATACCCACATCGCTGGCTACATCAACGAAGCCTGGAAGAGCGTGATTTTAGTCGTCAATAAATGGGACCTGATCGAAAAAGATACCAACACCAGCATCGAATTCGAGCGTCAGATCCGCCAGCAGTTGAACTTTTTGCCTTATATCCCGATTCTTTTCCTCTCCGCAAAGAGCGGGCAGCGCGTGCACCAGGTTTTACCGCTGGTAAAGCAGGTTCAGCAGGAACGCCAGACCAAAGTGCCGACCTCACAGTTAAACCGCATTCTGATCAATGCCCAGGATATCCATCAGTCCTCGTCCGGAACGGGCAAACCTCTGAGGGTCTATTACGGCACCCAGGTCAAAACCGAGCCACCGACCTTCCTGCTTTACTGCAACGACCCCGCCCTGGGGCACTTCACCTATCTCCGTTTTCTGGAAAACCAGATCCGTAAAGAAATTCCCTTCACCGGATCGCCCATTCAGCTCGTGCTGAAAAAACGTGAACGTAAAAGCTCGGAAGATTAGTTGGTGGGATTGGTTTATAATACCGGAGTTCACGCTCTGCGGCGTGATAGAATGGATGCTTGTGGAACAAAACGAAACTGATACCAAGAAAATCGAAACCACCGAGAAAGACGTGTCCGAGAAAATCGCGCGCGGCTTTTGGCGCGACCTGATCGAAACGGTCCTGATGGCGCTAGCCCTGTTTTTGCTGCTCAACACAATAACCTCACGTGTGCGCGTTTATAACGTCAGCATGCAGCCGACGCTCTATGAGGGCAACTTGCTTGTCGTGAATAAGCTTGCCTACAAATTCGGTGAGCCCAAACGCGGCGACATCATCGTCTTTCACTACCGTGGCACCGCTAATGAAGATTACATCAAGCGCGTGATCGGCGTGCCGGGAGATAGAGTTGAGATTGGCAGCGGTGTTGTGAGGGTAAATGGACAAGCGCTGACAGAGCCCTATATAGCGGAACTGCCTGGCTACACCGGCATGTGGGAAGTGCCCGAAGGGGAGTTGTTCGTGTTGGGTGATAACCGCAACCACTCTTCGGATTCGCACGACTGGGGTTTCGTGCGGCAGGAGTGGGTGGTTGGCAAAGCCGTGATCATCTATTGGCCCATCGACCGCATTCGGGTCCTGACTCATCCGAATCTTGTTTATGCCGCGCCCTAAGAGCAGCCAAACCGTATGAACCGACCGACCAAACCCTTCCCCGAGATCCCCGAAGTCTGCCCGCACTGCTACTTCGGCAGGATCAAACCCGGTAAACGCAGTTTTGCCGCCCACACAAGCGGCAAACCGGTGATGGTTCCGGACGTCCCCGCCTGGATTTGCGATGTGTGCGGGTTCACGATCTATGATCCAGCCTCCCTGGTGAACCTGCATCGGTTATTGACGAACCCTGCCAAGTCCTTTTTTCACCGGGACGCGGCAAAAAAGACGGAAAGAAAACCCGCGCGAAACCGCCCCCAAACTGACCAGCCGGCGTAGCTGGGGCTGTCGCAATAGTCAAATCCGAAATTTTATATCCCTTTTATTGAGAGAATCTTGCTACAAGCTTATCTGCGTTCAGGGCATCATGCCAGCCAGCGCTTTTTGCTTTTTCCAGGGGGGCATATCTGATTCCTCAATAATGATCGCCCGCAGTTCGAAAATCTGGTCTCTCAGCATGGCAGCGCGTTCAAACTCAAGCTCCGCCGCGGCGGCCTTCATCTGTTTTTCAAGCTCTGTCAGCAGGTTCTCAAGCTCACGCTGCTGCATCTTCGCTGCCAGTTCGCGGGCATTGCGGGGCTTATCCTTCTCTTCGGGGGCAACATTTGCGAGACGGGATGTGATGTCGTATACCGCTTTGGTGATGCCAACGGGCGAGATGTGGCGCTCCTCGTTGTAGGCTTCCTGTTTCGCGCGACGGCGGTTAGTCTCGTCGATTGCCCGCTTCATCGAGTCTGTCATTCGGTCCGCGTAAAGGATAACCTCTCCATTGATATGCCGCGCGGCTCTGCCAAAGGTCTGGATCAGGGCAGTGGTGGAGCGCAAAAATCCTTCCTTGTCGGCGTCCAGTATTGCCACCAGCGACACTTCTGGCAGGTCGAGCCCTTCGCGCAGGAGGTTGATGCCAACCACCACGTCGAACACACCCAGGCGAAGATCGCGCAGAATTCCGACGCGTTCAAAGGTTTCCACCTCCGAGTGGAGGTAATGCACCTTAAAGCCGGACTCGAGCAGGTAGTCCGCCATATCTTCCGCCATGCGCTTGGTGAGAGTGGTGACGAGGGCGCGCTCTCCACGTTCGATGCGCTTGCGCAGTTCGACGATCAGGTCATCAATCTGCCCCTTGGTTGGGCGGACGTCGATTTTGGGGTCCAGGAGCCCTGTTGGGCGGATAACCTGATCAACGACCTGTTGAGACTTTTCCATTTCGTAAGGACCCGGCGTCGCGCTGGTGTAGAGCGTGATGCCCATGAGCTTTTCGAATTCGGGGAACTTAAGCGGGCGGTTATCGAGCGCTGAAGGCAGGCGGAAGCCGTAATCTACCAGGACTTCCTTGCGGGAACGGTCGCCGTTGTACATTCCGCGGATCTGCGGCACCATCATGTGGGACTCGTCCAACACCATAAGGTACTCCGAAGGCAGAAAATCCAGCAGGGTCCAGGGAGGGGTGCCGGCGGCACGCTGGTCTATGTGGCGGGAATAGTTTTCGATGCCGGCGCAGGAACCAACTTCCCGCAGCATTTCAAGGTCATAGCGGGTGCGCTGCTCCAAGCGTTGCGCCTCGAGCAGGCGACCGCTTTGGTTGAAGAACTTCAGACGATCCTCAAGCTCAACCTCAATATCCTGCAGGGTCTTTTCCATGCGGTTTTCTTCGGTGACGTAGTGCTTGGCGGGGTAGATATCCAACTGGCTGGGGCGTTCGATCACCTCCCCCGTGATGGGGTTGAGCCGGACAATCTCTTCAATCTCATCGCCGAAGAAACTGATGCGGATGCTTTCCTTTTCGCTGTAAGCTGGCAGCACCTCGAGCGTGTCTCCGCGGACGCGGAAGATACCGGGCTTGACCTCGAGGTCGTTGCGCTGGTATTGCACGTCGACCAACTGGCGCAGGAGGGCGTTGCGGCGGTAGATGGCTCCTTTTTCGATATGCAAAACGTTGGCACGGTAAGCGTCGGGGTCGCCCAAGCCGTAGATGGCTGAAACCGACGCGACGATGATCACGTCCTGTCGGGACATCAGCGCGGTGGTGGCAGCCAGACGCAGGCGGTCGATCTCTTCGTTGATGTCGGTTTCTTTTTCGATGTAGAGGTCGCGCCGTGGGATGTAGGCTTCAGGCTGGTAGTAGTCGTAATAGGAAACGAAGTACTCGACGGCGTTTTCGGGGAAGAAATCCTTGTATTCAGCGTAGAGCTGTGCGGCGAGCGTCTTGTTGTGTGTCATCACCAGAGTCGGGAGTTGAAGTTGCTGGATGACGTTGGCGACGGTAAAAGTTTTGCCAGTGCCGGTGGCGCCAAGCAGCACCTGGTGCCTGTAACCTTTTTTGATGCCTTCGACCAATTTTTCAATCGCTTCAGGCTGGTCGCCGGTGGGCTTATAGGGGGCGCGGAGTTTGAATTGCATATTGTCGCTTTTCGGTCTTGATGATTCGAATGCTGTTAATAGTTTAAGGCGTCAGCGTCGGTGTGATCAAGAGAATCGGTGTAGGCTGGATTGCAGGAGTAGTTGGTAATATCACCTTAAAGACAAACAGATACGCGACAATCGCGAATAGAATGCTGTATAAGGTACCAATAAGGTAATACTCAGCAAAAGCGGATCCCTTACTGATCTTGTCATATCTGGCGATTGATTTGGCTGCTATCAGCAGACCCATTGCTGCATATTGCCCCAAGGATGCAAACAAGACGGCAATGATGCGTTCAAACGTGCCTACCCATGCTCCAGCTCCTTCAATTTCAGGGAGTATCGAAAGACTTTCTTTTTGCTGTTCAGATGGTCGATCATTGTCTGATAATTCTGTGCTTTGCCGCTTTTTTGCGGCTTCCAATTCCAATCTTCTGCTTTCTTCTTTCGCCGCTAGGGAATATTCCTTAAACAGAATATCCAAACTAACATTGCATGGTTTCCAAATGAGTAAAAGTAGTGTCGACCAGGTCCAAATGTGGTTTGGTAATTCTGCCAGCCAAGGTCGGATTCCTATCACAGGTGTGAAGCTAGCGAGTAATAACAAAGTGAGCAGGTGGAGAATTTGATCAATGATAAAGAGCGTTGGTTTTTGGATGGATTTTTTTCTCAAAAGCCATTTGACACTATCGATCACCCAATGTGAACCGGCTGCAATCGCAAGAAGCCACCATGGAGTTTCGATAATTAAAAGAACACCCATAAACACAACCGCATAAATCAAAGAATGTTCCAGTAAGCTTGCATACTTTTCTTCTTTTTTATTTGCCAATGTTTTTGTCTGGAGGTAATAATCTCCGAGCAGATGAGCACATAAAAGAATAAGAAAAAACAAGCCGTTATGCATATCGTTTGTTGATCTTCTCCAATGCTAATTCTACTTCTCGACAAGCTGACATGTATCGCTTTATTCCGCTGGACTCAAATCTGCGCGTCAATGAAGATGTAAGAATATCGAGTTTTTCCGCGATCCTTTGATGATTGATTTCTTCAGGATCCACGATTTCCTCCTCCAGAATGACTTTGTAAACGTTAATTTGGGAATCACGCCATCCACTTACTTGCAGGGCAGTCAACTTCAGTATTTGGTTGATAAGGTTAACGCTATCATCCGGCTCTTCGACACTCAGATGAATATTGGCGCGTCCGTAATCATTATTTCTGTGAACATATTCAATTGCTTCACGGGCCTTCCAAAAAGCTGGTCCATCCGATCCAATGCAGATGGAAGGATCAAGCTTAGTTGTTAGAGCCCCAATGCCAATACCAAACCGGAACCTTACTGGTAGTAGAGGAAAAGTAATTTTATCCAAGATATGTAACAAACTGTTACTATGATTAAGTACACCTTGGAACTCATCACCCAGCGTTATAGTAAATTTCGAAGCAAGATATTCTTCGAACGTTTCATTAATTTGGTTTAAAATTTGTTGAAGGCTTTCCTGAACCTGTACACGGTTAAGTAGACTTTTGGAGTTAATTATATCTGCAATTACTACAATCATTAAGGCAATCCTTTAAAAAAGAGTGAAATCGAAACAATAGCGCAAAGTTGTAAAACAACTCCAAAAACCAGAGAAGATAAAGAATAATTGAAGTACTTGTACTTTAATGCACATATTTTCGAATTATTATATATTTCTTTAAGCAATTGCGTTTTAGGATTTGTTATTTTTTCATATTCAGCTTTGAATTCGTCAAATGCCTCATATTTTGATATCGTTTCAAAGTAGAAAATAGATGGTGTCAATCCAATTTGCTCAATATGAAGACGTGCACGAAGGGTTAAAACCACAAAAACAAAACTTATAGAAAAAGAAACAAAAGAAAGACAAACCATTATGAGCAGTAATAAGGGAGGGTGATTACTCCCCTCTAGGAAATTAGTCGTAAGAATACGTAAAAAGGCATCTTGATTGATTGAAATTGCTAAAATCACGCCCAGGAAAGCTAATAAAATCGAAGCTTTTGTATCAGCCCTTTCAATCAGATGTTGGATTAGATCGACTTGAAACTCTAGTACATCTATTCCTTGTTTTTCGTCCATTATTACCTCCTATAATGATTATAATCGTGAATAAATAAAGTGGCATCTCCTGTGTGTGAGGAGACCAGCACATGGTATACACTTTTTAGGAAAGTCATATGAGTTGTATCGGGATCGATGTCTGGAGTTATGGGGGATAAGATATCAAGACCTCGAGGTGTATATTGATCAAAGCTATAA
>Ga0209510_1000502_pt1 | contig 53639 bp, 36 predicted proteins | sample BiotimSIPDNA_FD_185749 | JGI IMG/M metagenome (GOLD analysis project Ga0209510, IMG submission 185749) | Anaerobic biogas reactor microbial communites from Washington, USA - Biogas_R1 time_0 SIP DNA (SPAdes) (version 2) | ecosystem: Engineered > Bioreactor > Anaerobic > Unclassified | place...
GCGGCAAAATCGACCGTAATGGCAACAGCAAATTAAATTGTAACTTGCTGCCGCTGCGCTGGTTCAGTTACGTAGCGATTTGTCGGTGGCCTAGTCGAGTCGAAGCTGGCTTTCCAGGCGTTTTGGGGTGAGCGTGGAGAGCGTGTCGATAATGCGTCGGCGGTAGCTGCCAGTGCCTTCGCCGTCGCGTAGGTCTGCGTAGGCGATTTCACCGGCGATGCCCATGGCGGCGACGCCAGCGCAGGAAGCCAGCAAGGGCTGCTCTGGTGCTGCGCCGATGCAGGCGGCGCAAAGCGAGCTGCTCATGCAGCCGGTGCCAGTGACTTGGCGCATCAGGATGTGCCCGTTACGCATGGCGACTAGGCTCTCGCCGTCACTGATGCAATCCACCGCGCCGGTGATGGCGGCGATGCAGCGGTAACGGCGCGCGACGCGGCGGGCGATTGCGGCATTGCTGTCGCCTTCGACAGCGATGGAATCAACGCCGCGGGTGGCAGCAGCGTCGCGTTCGCCGGCAATGCATTGCAATTCAGCCAGGTTGCCGCGAATGATGGCGACTTGCAGCTCACGTAGGATGGTGCTGACTAACTCATGGCGGAAAGGCGTAGCACCGACACCGACAGGGTCAAGAACCACGGGGATACCGCAGGCATTGGCAGCGCGGCCAGCGGCGAGCATGGCCGCCTCGCTGAATTCATCAGGAGTGCCAATATTGAGGACGACGGCTTTTGCCTGCCGCGCCATGTCAGCGGCTTCCCGTACGCATGATGTCATGTTCGGCGTAGCGCCGACGGCCAGCACGGCATTGGCGCAGTCATTGATGGTGACGACGTTGGTCAGATGCAGCACCAGTGGACACTTCTGGCGCACCATGCCGAAATGCGCAGCGATTTGTTGGGAGAGACTCATGGAAAGGCCTTCTGACTAATGGCGAGCGTTGAAGAGGCTAAGCACCGCGTTTGCAAGCGATGGCCTCTGGGCGTTTATTTAGAGTTGCGCGACTAAGCAGGGGTTCCATTGCAGCGCGAAGCCGGAGGGGCGAGGGGCTTTGTTTAGGGACGAGGGGCGACTGAACTATATACCACAGCCACCGTCCTCCGCCCTGTCCACACCGCCCACAGCCGTGCAGAAAGCGCAAGACATACCAGCGGACGGCGCGGCTTGGAGGGCTGTGGGCGTCTTTTCGTCCTTGTATGGTGTTGGCAATGAATAGCGAGTTGGAAGTCTCGGCCGGAGACGCTATCTTAAGTGTTCATGGAAACGCCGTCAGGCGCTGTCTTGGATAATCATTGTGTTGGCATGCAAGGAGGGCACCCACTATGGCATTCAATGGGTTGGGAATGAACCTGGGCAATTTGTCGCGGCTCTCCGATGCAGTGAGCCGGTCGCTCAGCGCCGAGAATTTCACCGGCGCCAAGGGCGAGGGCGGCAAGGCGCTGCATGGCACGGGCGAAGTCTGCGCCCGCGATCTTGGGCAGGGCTGGAAAGTGTCGCCCAGCGTGATTATCAAGGGCGGCGAGACGTTTATGATGGCTGACATCGCCGGACCTGGCGCCATTCAGCAAATCTGGCTGACGCCGACGGGCGTCTGGCGCTTCGCTATTCTGCGAGTCTATTGGGACGACCAGGAACAGCCGTCCGTGGAGTGCCCTATTGGAGATTTTTTCGGGATGGGCTGGGGCAAGTACGCGCCGCTGGTCTCGCTGCCGGTGTGCGTCAATCCCGGCAGCGCCTTCAACTGCTATTGGGAAATGCCGTTCCGACGCCGCTGCCGCATGACCATCACCAATTTGGCGGGCGAGGACATGCGGTTGTATTACCAGGTCAACTACACCCTGACCAATGTGCCGGAGGATTGCGCCTATTTCCACGCCCAGTTCCGGCGCGTCAACCCCCTCCCGTATAAAGACGTCTTCACTATCCTTGACGGGGTGCGCGGCAAAGGCCATTACGTAGGGACCTACATGGCCTGGGGCGTCAACAATAATGGCTGGTGGGGAGAAGGAGAAATCAAATTTTACCTGGACGGCGACCAGGACTTCCCGACGATTTGCGGCACGGGCACGGAAGACTACTTCTGCGGCTCCTACGGTTTCAAGAACGAGGAAAGACAGTACGTGGAGTACTGCACGCCGCACGCCGGTATGCACCAGGTTCTGCGGCCAGACGGGGCGTCCCAAAGCCAGCAGCGTTTTGGGCTGTACCGCTGGCATATCATGGATCCGGTTCGCTTCCAGGACGACATCCGGGTGACGATGCAGGCCCTGGGGTGGCGCGCCGGCAGTGGTGCCCCGCGTTATCTCCCGTTGCAGGATGACATCGCCTCCGTGGCCTTCTGGTATCAGACGCTGCCTACAGTGCCATTCCCGTCCTTGCCAGACCGTGACAGCCTCGAAGTCATTTGAAGGCAACGGGCCGTTGGCGGGTTTTCATTGGCTTGAGGGCTGGATCAGGTCGCCGTCCATCAGGCGCGGTGGTCGGCGTCCGGTCGCATAGCAATATGTGCAGCCATGCCGGCAGGTGCCGTAGCGGCCAAGGTCAATGCTTTTGGCGCAGCGGCAGTCTGGGCGTTGGTGACGGTCGCGAGGGATGTGCAGCTTCCGGCCGGCGAGCGTCCCGAGCAGGTCGCTGTCAATGCAGGCGCCGTGAGCAATGCCATAGCTGGACAGGTCAATCGGCTCGGCGCAGGTGAACAGCGGCAGGCGCCAGGACGCCGCGATGGGAGAAAAGCCGGCGGCGACGGCGTGCATGGCGGCCACGTCCGGCACGGGAGGCACCTGAGGACTGCTCCGGTAGGGGTCGACAAAGCTGATGACGCAACGGCAGCAGGCTGGCGCCAACTGCGCACAGAGCGCTGCAAACTGCTCGCAGTGCCAAGATGGCGTCATCGCCGCAGTGACGATGATTGGGTCATAGCGCCAGACCAGACGCTGCGGGCCAAGCCGCTCCGACAAGCGCTGAAACGTGTCGATGACGCGGCTTTTCGGCGGGACGCCGGGTTCCAAGGCGGCGTCATACGGGGTCACGGTGAATTGAAGATAAAACGGGATGCCAAAGGCCATCAACTCCGGCAGAAAAGGCAGGAGCGGCGCTGGATTCTTGCTCCAGAGGACGAACCCGTCCGCATGTTCCGGAGTGAGGTCAACTCGGGTGACTTGGGACGGACGGAACGGGTTGACTGTTTCGGCATATCCGGCTCGCAGGCGGCGTAAAAGCCATTCAGCGTAAAAGGCCGGAATGTCGGTGCGGCGACTGGCGCTGATGATCACGTGACTCCGTTTCTGCTGATGTTGAACTCCATCGCCATGATTCCTGGCGGCGTTACTTCAGAAGGTTGAGTTTTACGCCGTCGAATTCAAAGAAGCGGAGCAAAGTGCCGAATAAGCGGACGCCGTCCTTGGTTTCTTTGACATTGGATGAGACGAGCAGGCGCGGGTTGGGTCCGCGCCGTCCAGGCGGCGCTTCGCAGAGTCCCTCCGAGGCGCCGGGGCTGGCAAACCCCTCCAGAAATGCGACGTTGGCGTCAAACCGGCAAATGCCGTATTTGCGTGGATTCATGTAAAATCCCATCCACAGCTCGTTGTTGAACCCAGCTATGGTCTGGACGCCGTAGTGGGCGTTGCCGATCTCAACCGTATGGCTTTTCTGGAAAATGAAATTTTCATCATATTGGTGGATATAGTTGGTCGGGTGCGGTTCTTTTCCGAATTCGTCGTTGCCGATGAAGAAGGCGCCATTCAGGAAGCCGATGCCGTCGGGCTGCGGCGTTTGTGGCAGCGGGATGCGCTTCTGTTGGTTGAAGTCGGTGTCGAGGATGGTTACGAATCCGCCGGTTTCTGCGCCCTTGGCGCGCACGCTGTGTGCGATGTAGATTTTGCCCTCGTGGAGGCAGATGTCCCCTGCGTGCGATTCTATAGGCTTTTCCAGGAGGATGTTGCCATCATAATCGGCTTTCACCATCATCGAAGTGAAAGACATATAGATGGCGTTGTCATCCACGCAGAATCCTTGCAAATGGCCACGGTATTTCGGGGGGATTCGTATGGGCTTGAAGTTGCTATCCTGGGCAGCCAGCGGCATTAGCGCCAGGAACGCCAGCAGAACGACTCTGGTGAGCTGACGGCGAGTTGACATGGGAACCCTTCCGTTTGAAGAATAATGCGCGTTGAATAGGCGGCCTGACATATATTGCGTGGTCATGAGCCAGGCTGTGCGTTTCCGGGCCAGCCAAGGCACACCGGCCCGGAAACGCGCTGGCGCCCTACACCAGGCGGCCGCAGAAGTCTCCCTGGATGGCGCCGAGGTTGAGGCGGGCCCGGGGCGGATTAGGGCTGGCCGGCCAGGAGTACCAGAAGGCTGGCTGGCCGTTTTTTCCGGGGCCGGCGTTCCGGCGGATGTACAAATAGCGCGGCGCCATGACTGGGTCGTTGTTCCAGAACAAGGCCGGCAGTCGCACCGTCGCTGTCCAGGTCTCGGGAGTGGCGGCGATGTCGCACGTCGCAATCGGGCTGAAGGCCGAATGGCCGCCCCGGTTGATAGTCAGCGTCCATGGGAAGCGCGTGCCAGCCGCGTCTAAGGTCGCCAGGGTGAAGGAGTCGGACGGGTGGTCTTGGGTCTTGGCGTCCAGGACAATGACCAGGTCGCCATTGCTGTCGCGGTCAACGCGCCAGCGGGTGGTGCCGTCGTCATGCCAGCCGCTGTTGACTTTATAGGTAGCGGCGTTGCGCTCAAAGTCTGACATGGGCAGTGGTCGGCCCGCGTCCACCGCTTCTTCCACCTCGGCGAACTCGCCGGCGAGCAGTTCGTCCAGGATTTGCAGGCGCCAGGCCAGGCGGTCTTCGCAGTACTGGTGCGCTTCGGCTTCAGAATGGAAGCCCAGCCGGGAGTCTTGCCGACACAATTCAATCATGCTGCGGGTGTTGGCTTTTTCCAGTTCGACTAAGTCGCGCAGGCGGGCGAGCAGGGCTTTGCTGTCCGCGTTTTCACGCAGGAACAATTCGCGCCGATGGAGATAGAATTCGAGGATGTTGCGGGCGCTGCGGAATTGCAATCCCAGCGCGGCGGACACGCCGATATCCAGGCTGCGGTCGCGGTCATTGGCGAAGGCTGGCGCGATCCGGTTGAGGATGACCATGCCCTTATCCCATCCCTCGGCCATGCGGGTGGCCAGCAGCAGGGCTTCTTCCAGCGTATGGTTTTCCAGACATTCGCCGATAGTGTCGCCGCTGGGCGGGAAATCCGGCTTCCAGGTCGGGCCGAGCGGCTTCAAGTGGATTTTCAGGAACAGCGGCCAAGTGATGCCAGCGTGCATTGGGCCGTAGTACTGCATGTCGTTGGACAAGGGATAGTTGCTGTAGGCTTCCGTGAAGTGCCCCCAAGCCTCGGCGACGTCCGGAGCGTAGCGGCCCCACTTGCCCCGCGCCAGGCGGAGCAGGAAGTCAGCTTCGCTGTCCTCGAAAGTCTCGTAGGCCAGTTCGCCGGCAGCCTGGTTCATGATGCCTGGATAATTGCCGAAATACCAGCATTGCATGACATGGGCGCAGCCCTTGGCCTGCATGGCCTTGTATTTCTGATACAAGAGACCTGGCGTCGAAACAAAGGGAACCGTAGCCACCTCATGCGAACAGCCGACTTGGATTTTGGCGGACATTTCCGCGCCGCTGGCGACCGCATTCTCAGCCACGCGGCTGAACGATGCGCTCGGGCCGATATAGGAGAGCCAGTAGTCGCCGCCGCTGCGCCAGCGGTCGAGCTGCTTGCGCATGGCGCCGGATTCGAAATTGTACTGGAGGACGACGCCTTCAGGCACATGCCGAGCCAGTTCATAGACCCAATCGCCGCGCTCCTGGGCCGGCTGCGGCTGGTAGAGCCAGCTGATCATTTCCGCCTCTGGATTGGCTTCGCGCATGCCGCGGCTGAGGGCGTTGGTAGTGTCATAGTGGATTTGCCACTTGGGGCGCGGGCCGCAGCGCGGGCAGTTGATAGGATTGTTGGAGGTGGCGAGGACGGTGCTCAGGCAGTTGGTGAGGCGTTCACCGTGGCTGATGTTGAGGAAGCCGCCCAAGCCAGGAAGCTGCGTGAAGATGTCCTTAGTGGTTTCATAGAGCAGCTGCTGAGCGGCCGGCGAGCTGGGGCAGAACGCATGGTTGCCATCCCAGCCGATAGCACCGGCTAATTCCGGGTTGGCCTTGATTAGCGGATCGTCCTTGGCAAGCCATCGGGGTTCAATGGCGAAAATCCAGGTCTTGATGCCATAGCGAAGGCATTGGTTGATGGTGCGCCGGAGCTTGGCCAGGCGTTGGTTAGCGTCGGGGTCTCGCTTATAGAACGATGTCTCCGCCAGTTCCCGGAAGACGACGGTCAGCCAGAGGCCATTGATGCCTTCGTGGGCGAGACGATTCAGGTATTCGTCCGGATAGTAGTCCATATCGTCCATCAGCTCATCGCGATTGAACGGCGGTCGTTTGATTGGGCCGAAAAAGCAGCGCGAAATCCGGTTGCGCACCCAGGGCTTGCGGGTTTGGACGCCATACGGAAGAAACGGCCCATCCTGCCCGTTGAGCTGGTCTTCTAAGAAGAAGATCGCCCGGCGCATGCCTTCACGGTCTTCCGCCGTGACGGTGACGCCGTCCCGGTCAACCGCCAGGCTGTAGCTTTCCGGCCCTTGCACAGCGGCTTTTTGCAGGCGAATCTGGACTGGCCCGGTCGCGGTGAGGCCGAGTTCAGCCAGGCACAAATCGAGGTCATCGAAAGCCGTTTGCAGCAAGCCGTCTTCGTTCGGGAAGTTGTTAAGCAGGCGGAAGCCGTTGGCCAGGTCGAGTTCATGTTCAGGGTTGGCTGTGCGCGTCCAGATCGCCCGGCGGACTTCACGGGCCTTGAGTTCGCGCAAAAATCCCCAGTTTTCGCGGCTGGGCGGTTCGGGAAACACCATCGGGTCAAGAGCCATCGTCGTCATCCTTGGTTGAGTGCGGCTGGGTGAAAGCGGCGCTGGCTGCGCCGCAGAGGACTCGGCATTGCAGGAAAGATAATGCAGGGCGGGAGCTTGTCAACCAGCCAACCACGGTGAAACTTGAACGCCCCGTAATCGGTCAGGCTCCCGTAGCACCTTTACAAGGTGCTGCTTTCGGGGTGCGCCTATCCCCAGGCTGAAACCTGGGGTTAAGCATGGTTAAGTGCCTACGGCGCAAGTGGGTATGACTGTAAGTATGATAGATTTTTGCCGGCTGGAAGCCCGTGGAGGACAAGTGCCTTCGCTCCACTGTCCATTAAAGTCCACTTCCGTCCACGTCCACTTTCCACTAATATCCACTTCTGTCCACAGTCCATCGTCTACTGATGTCCATTAAAGTCCATTTGCGTCCATTGTTCACTGTCCACAAAAGTGCCTTATCCGGTGCGCCCTAGCTCCGCAGCTTATCGGAACCCCTCGCATCAATCGGTGACCGATTACTCGGATCATAAATTGATGATTTTGCCTGGACTGGAAAATCAGCTCGCACGGCTGTGATTAGGGAACAAAGGTTCCTGGCCATTGTCTTTTTCTTTGTCCCGACAAAATTTGGGAGCTGGGTTAGAACCAGGCCGGGGCAGATGACTGTTGACCCAGCAGACACGAAGTTCGCGCCCGGTCGCGACCGAGAGAATGAACTAAGTTACCCGTAGAGGAGCAAGTTGACATGGAAGTCAAACGTCAGCAAGTTTATTTGTGTTCGCTTTGTGGTTCCGTGGTTGAGATTCTGATGCCTGGAGTGGTTCCGTCCTGCTGCGGCAAGCCGATGGAGCTGCAAGTGGAAAACACGGTTGATGCCTCCAGAGAGAAGCACGTCCCGGTCGTTGAAGCCAAGGGCACTGGCACCCTGGTCAAAGTCGGCGCTGACGCGCATCCGATGACGGAGAAGCATTACATCGTCTGGATTGAGATCATCAATGGTGACTATGTCAACCGTTACTACCTCAAGCCGGGCGACGCGCCGCAGGCCGAATTCTATGTGAGCCTCAAGCCGGGCATGATTGTGCGCGAATACTGCAATCTGCATGGCTTGTGGGTCAAGGTCATCGAATGAGTCTGCCTCTGGCTAACACCAGCCGCTAGTCTGAGCTTATCCGAAAAGCATAACCAGGTTTTGTGAGTGGGAGGAAAGGGCCGTGCGCCTTTTCCTCCCCTTGTGTTCCTTGGCCTATTGCGGGTTGGCGCTGGTCAGCGGTCCAATTTCACCGTCTTGCCAGCCGGGATTTCGACAGGAGCGCCATTGTGGGCGACCCAGACCGATATGGCGCTGGGATTGCTCAGCATGCTGCCGTCGACCGAGCTGATGATCCGGCGGACGGCTGCGAGGTAGTCGATGATGTCAATGTTGGTGGCGTACCAGAGGTCATTGTTGTTTCCCATCTGCGCCGCGAAATCCTCTATCAGCTGCCAGTTGTTTTCGCGGTCGAATTCATAGCTGTGCCCCCAGACGTAGAAGAGGCTCGCTTCGCGGCCAGAGGGCATTTCAAGGAATTGGCGGCCCTTGGCGAGAATGTCGTGCTTGTGGTGCCCGGTAGTGGCCCAGCGCAGGGGATCGGCAGGCAGACCAAAGGCAGCCGTGGCGATGGTGGTGCGAGCATACGCGAAGCCGCAGAGGCGGACGACTTCGACGACTCGGTCGTCAAAGCGACCATTCGGGTAGGACAGTCCGCGGATAGGAGCGCCGGCGATGTCTTCCAGGGTTCGGCGGTCGTCCAGCAGCTCGCGGATCATTTCTTCGTTGGAGACTTGATGCAGGGATGGGTGCGTGCAGGAGTGGCAGGAAATTTCGTGTCCAGCGTACAGGCTCGGCAATTCAGCGCGGGTGACTTTGTTGTCTTTGTCAAGATAAGCGCTGTTCAGGTGAAAAGCGGCGCGCAGGCCGTGGCGGTTGAAAATATCAACCAGGCGCCGGTCAGCGATGTTGCCGTCATCATAGCTCAAGGTCAGAACTTTGCTTTTGCCGCCTGGGAAAAGGGTGAAACGATTCGTCATAATGGCTCCAGGTCCTCGATGTCGTTCGTGAAGGTTGGTTTTTCCTGGCCGCACTGGCGCGGTCAGGCACACGGAAACAAGCATGAAGATTCAATATAGCATATTATATTGAGTCTGAACAGTCGGCAGGTGCTTGCTAAGTGCAATGGGGCAGTCTCCTGTAGTGCCTTTACAAGGCACCAGTTTTTGAGGTATGCCTCCCCCAGGCTAAAGTCTGGGGTTAAGCATGGTTAAGTTCCTACGGCGCAAAGGGATGTGGACATGGTGTACGGTGGCTGCTGCATCGCATGTCGTTCAGCCTTCTGGCTGCCGTACGTAGTTCAAGCTTATTTTAAATTCAGGGAAGCTGTCGATGTCATCTTTTGCCAAACTGTTGTGGATTGAGCTTATTGGTTTTGACAACACGGCGGTCGACTTTGGCGTTGCCGAGCTGTTAGGGCGCATGCCGATCAAGCCGGAGGCCGTGTCGCTGCTGCTTTGGAACACGGAGGTGATCCATGCTCACCAGGGTCTGCAGACGGATGGACCGCTGGGGCCGCAGCAGTGCAGCTATTGCGGCCGTTCCTTCAATGAAGAACGCTCCCGGCAGGACTGGACCCGCTTCCAGCTGCGCGACTTGATCGCCGAACTGCATCGGCATGGCGTGAAAGTCTATCCGAGCGTCTTTGACCAGGTCCTCTCGGACGCCACCGCCGCCCGCTTCGGCTATCAACGCGGCACCTTCTGGCTGGATGCCCACCCTGAAGTGCTCTATGTCCTGGACAATGGCCAGCTCGCCAGCTCAATATGCCCCTGGAAACGCCTGGCCGACGGCACGCTCTATGAAGACTTCTTTTTCGCACAGCTGGAAAAATTCCTGGTCGACTATGATTTTGACGGGCTGCATGCCGCTGACGGCTTTGCGCACCCCCGGTTTCCGATCAACCGGGGCGATTTTTCCAACGACATGGTGGAGCAGTTCGCGGAGGCTACCGGCGTGGCCGTGCATCCTGGCGACCGCGCCACGCAGGCGGCCTGGATTCTCCGGCACGCCTACCCGGCGTGGGTGGACTTTCATACGCGCCGACACCAGCAATTCTGGCGCAAAGGCATGGCGATGTTGGAACGACTCGGCAAGGATCATGTCTTCAACAGCATCTGGACTCGCGATCCGTTCGAGGCGCGCTTCCGCTACGGCGTTGACTATCGGCTGCTGGCCGAGGCTGGCGTCCAGACATTCATCGTGGAAGCCACGGCAGCCGTCCTGGAGCTGGAAGGGTGGATCAAATCTCCGACTTCCGGCGACGACCAATTCATGGCCGCCATTGCCCGCCTGAAGGCCGACGTGCCCGAATGCCGGCTGATTCTGCTGAACGGCGTTAAGGACGGCCTTGAGCAGTACAGCGCCCTGCGCCATGCCCCGACCCGCCTGGAATCTGATGTGCAGGCTTTTGTCAATGTCTTCTATCAACGCCAGCGCTGCCTGGACGGCGTCATGACCTGCCTGTCGGACGGCATCCGGCCAGGCGAATGGGAGGCTATTGACAGCATCTATCAAACGGCGTTCTACGGCGAACCAGCCTCGTTCCCGCAGGTGACGCTCCTCTGGTCGCACGAGGCCATGCTGCGGGAGGAAGCCGCGTATTTTCAGAAACGCCCCATGAGCAGCTTCCGTCTGCATTGCCGTTTGCATGCCTACAACGCGATTTGCCCGGTTATGGCTGATTTGGCTGATCTGCCCCGGCTGACTGGGCCGGTGGCTGTCATCCATCCCGTTTACCTTTCGGAAAAAGAGCAGGAGACCCTGGCTCATTACACGGCCGGGTCAGTGCTGCTGTTGGGCTTGCAGTCTGACAATCGCTTCGGCTATCGCATCCATGCGCAGTCGCAAGTGGTCAGCGAGGGCTATGCCGAGCTGGCGCCGCGTCCAGAGCGCGAGGTCTATAGCTGGCTTGACGAGTTGCCGGAAGCCATGCCGGAAGAGGCGTTCCTGCGCCAAATGGCCGCCGCAGTTCGCCAATGCGGCTCTCCAGCGACGTTGTCAACCGAAGACTCCGCCGTCAAAGCCTGGGGCTTCCGGTCGGCTGCTGGTTGTCTGCATCTTTTTGCCCGCAACGAAAGGGGACGTTACCTCACTCCAGAATTTCGCTGTCGCGGCCAATTCCAGGCGGCTCAGGCGTTGACGGATTATCCCTCTCTGCCAGTGCAATTGTGGCATGAAGACGGCAACACGGTGTTCAGCGCCAAGATTCCGCCGCATGGCACCATCGTCCTGGAATTGAAGCAGTGAGGTAAGCTCCTTGACGGCTCAGGACAGGATGTCGCGCAGGGCCAGGTAGCTCTCGATGGCAGGTTCCGTCCTGATTTCCAGGTACATCGGCACACGCGCCAGCTGGCCTTGTTGCCAGGCTATGAAGAAGGAGCTGAGCGAAATGGCGTGGCCGAAAAGTTTTTTGAGCGGGCAATGGCCTTGGGCTTTGCCGTCCAGCACGGTAAATTGGTGCAGGTGGCATCCGGTCAGCCAGGCACCCAGTTCGGCATACCATTCGCTGACGTTGTAGCGGCTGGCCAGGCTGCGGTTGTTGCGCGCATGGCCGATGTCCAAAAGGAAGCCAACGGCCTCGTTGCCGAGGCGTTGCCGCAGCGCTGCTATCCATTCCCGGCATTCCTGGGGCGTGTAGCCGAAAAAGCGCTGTTCATCCGCAGGTTCATCGCGTCTCAAGTGCATGTTTTCGATGCCGATGACAATGCCGTCCTTGACCAGGGGGGCGAGGGTGTGTGCAAAGGCGTCCAGCATTGATGCGTAGAGGCTGCTATCTGACCGCAGCGCAGCGACCGGCGCGGCGGGCGGGTGAATGGTGACCGCGTGCGCCCGAACCTGCCGAGCCATCTCAAGCGAGGCTGGCATGATGTCCGGCACGCTGACAGCGCCATCAGCATTGAGGCCAATAGTGGGCAGGTGGATAGATAGATGCCGGCCGCCCCGGCGTCGCCAGGCATCCATTGCGGCCGCCAGGGCCGTTGCTGGCAGAGCCAGGGATTCGGCGGCGCGGATTTCAAAGCTGGGAACGCAGTGTTCAGCGGCGGCTGCCAGGGCTGCCAGGGTGTCTTTCATGCCGGAGATGCCGAGAAACCCGAGCCATTCGGTGCGTTCAGCTATCGCCCAGGTTCTGGGGTCGGCAAAGTCGCAGGCGATGTCCTCGCGTTGCCAAGAGCCGCTGGCGTTGTCCATGATGATGATGGCCGGCGGGCCGCCCAGCGCCTTGTCTGGGTCAATTCCGCAGGTTACTTGGTACGGGCCATTGTCCTCGTCCCGGTGAATATGTCCGCTGACCAGCGTAGTGATAGTTTGGTCAGCCAGACATTCTGCCAGCAGCTGTTGGTCTTCGCTGGGAAGATAATGGTGCGGGCAGTGGGTGACCGCGATCCGGTTCCCCTGCGGCGGCAGCTCTGCTAAGAGCGCCCGGCTGGCTGGGGAGAGACGGATGGCGCTGGTGTCAAGAAGGACGATGTTGTCCTGCATTTGGCTAGTTTGCAGAATTTCCAGGCAGGCGGCGGTTTCTGCGGGTGAGCGCAAGTCCGCGTTGCCTGGGGTGAGCAGGAGCGGCAGGGCGCCGGCCTTCTGACGCAGACGGCGAGCCGCCGCCGCAGTGCCGATGCTGGTCAGGTCGCCGGCGCCGACCAGATAGTCGACTTGGCGGCGGGCGGTTTCATGCACAACCCATTCAAAGACAGTGTCCTTGACAGTGTCAGGACGGTCAGGAAAATGGGCGTCGGCGAAAATGGCGATTCTGGTCATGCGGAAGGAGTTGCGGAAAGGATTTGGATGGGGTGGCAAAGGCAAGGATGCTAAAAACAAGCGCGGAAGAGGGAAAAACCCCTGCAACGGCTGTTAAGAATACGGTAGATGATGTATATTTTTTGTCAAGGCGGACAGTGGAAGGAAATGCGTTGCGGTGCCTGCATGGCGCGGCAGAAGTCTATGACGGATCATGCTCAGTTCTGATTTTTCCATAGCATATCATTATGACACCATCTTCACGGAGGGTGTTTTCGAGGCTGGGAATATCGCTTTGGCGGATGTGTTTCGCTCCCTGGGGTCGCCGTCACCGATTCGAGTGCTGGTCTTGTTTGAACGGCAGCTGCTGGCGTTTTATCCGAACCTGGCAGAGGACATTGCGGCCTACTGCGAGCATTATTCGGATTTGCTGCTGCCAGCTTCACCGCCAGTGCCGGTTGACGGCGGCGAGGCGGCCAAGGACATGGACGTGGCCATGAACTTGTGCCATCTCCTCCTGCAAGCCCGGATGTGCCGGCAGTCGTGCCTAGTGATTGTCGGCGGCGGCGCTCTGCTGGATGCGGCTGGATTCGCTGCCGCGATTTTTCACCGCGGCATTCGTCAGATCAGGATCCCGACTACAGCGTTGGCTCAGGCTGATTCCGGAGTCGGGGTGAAAAATGCGGTCAACGCCTTTGGCAAGAAGAATCTCCTGGGCGTTTTTGCGCCGCCTTTGGCCGTACTCAATGACAGTCGTTTTCTGCGGACTCTGCCGCCTCAGCGGATTGCCGAGGCAGCCGCCGAAGCGGTGAAAGTGGCCATGATCAAAGATGCTGACTTTTTTGCTTTTCTGCAAGAGAAGGCCACGGCCATTATGGCCGACGACGCAGCTGCTCAGCAGGCCATGGTCAAGCGCTCGGCGGAATTGCATGTCCAGCACATCGCCACCAGCGGCGATCCTTTTGAATGGGGCAGCGCCCGCCCGCTCGACTTCGGCCACTGGGCCGCCCACAAGCTAGAAATGCTGTCTGACAGCCGCTTGTCGCACGGCGTCGCCGTTGGCATGGGCTTGCTGATTGACACGAAATATGCCGTCCTCAGCGGCCTAATCCCTGAGACAGTATTCCAAGCGCTGAAAGACCTGCTGGCAGGCTTCCAGCTGCCGTTTTGCAGTGCGCACTTAGAGCAACGCGACAGCCAGGGTCGGCGGGAAGTGTTCGCTGGAATAGAGGAATTCCGCGAGCATCTGGGTGGGCGTCTGCATATTACCTTGCCGACCGCGATTGGGCGGAAAATTGAAGTGACTGAGATCAACGGCGACCGGATGGAACAGGCCATTGCGGCGGTCATCGCCGAATGCGGTGAAGGTCAGCCGAATAGTAACCAGGCATAAAGGAGAACAAACGCATGGCGCCCAGAAGTGCATTGAAAATCCTGACGATCGGCAACAGTTTTTCCCACAGCGTGACCGTCTTTCTCCCGCAAGTGGTCGCATCCGTGCCAGGGTGCGAATTGACTTTGGAAGAGGCCAGTCACGGCGGCTGCGAACTGCATCGGCATTGGAAGTACATTGAATGCGAAGAGAGCGACGGCGTCTTCAGCATGTATCAAGACCGGCGTTGGAAGCTGCGCGAGCTGCTCGTCAAGGAGCCGTGGGACATCGTGACGATTCAGCAAGCCAGCCACTATAGCTGGAAGCCTGAGACCTATCAGCCTTACGCCACCAAGATTCGCGACTATGTCCTCCAGCACGCTCCCCAGGCCGAGGTAGTCTTGCAGCAGACTTGGGCGTATCGCTCTGACGATCCGCGCTTGCTCGTCACTGGCCTGTGGGGAATCAACCAGGAAGAGATGTACGAGCGCCTGACAAATGCGTATCAACGCATTGCCCAGGAACTAGGGGTGCGGGTCATCCCGACCGGCCGGGCCGTGCAGCTGGCCCGGCGCTTGCAGCCAGAGCCGTTCAAGCCTTATCCACCCTCGCTGCTGAAAACGCTGCGCTGGCCAGACCTCCCGCCCCAGGCAGGAGCGCTGGTAGGGAACATCGGCTGGAAAAAAGACAGCGAGACTGGCGAGATGACGCTTTGGCGCGATACCATCCACTTGAATGCCCGGGGGCAGTATCTGCAAGCATGTATGTGGTTCGCATTCCTGTATGAGCGGCCGGTTGCGGACATCACTTTCGTCCCGGAACAGGTCGGCAACCAGGATGCGGCCTTCCTGCGCGAAGTGGTCGCCAAGGCACTCGCCGAGGCGTGACCAAAAGCGCCTGCCAGCAGCCGCGCCCCGAACGCAGAATGGCCGGGGCGCGGCTTGTTTTTTTACTCCAGGATGGCAGTCAGACCCAGGAGGGCTGGGCGCACAGTGCTGCGTGAACTGAGGAAGTCAATGGCGACGACTTCGGCTTCTGGGCGCGGATTCCACCAAGTCAGCACTTCGACGGAGAGCATGGCGCCGCCCCTAGTCTTTCCCTGCCAGCCAATGACAGCGTCTGAAGAGCCTATCTGGGTATTCCAGGAAGCCAGGTTGACGCCCCAATCCAGCGGAATGGCCGTCGTGGCGCCATCTGCGTAATGAATGATGTACGTGCCCGGCTTGGTCGGGTTGATTTTAGTCCGGTCGTACATGTGTCGCTGGAATTTTTCCGGCACTGAGCAGGTCTGCAAGAAGGCCAGCCCAGCGACTTTGCCGTTAACCGGGATTTGCCAGGCCGAGTCAGGAACCAGGTCTGGGTCGTCTTTTTCCGAGGCCAGGGCGATGACTGGCTTGCCGTCAGCAGGGATGGTGAAGGGCACGCCAGCGAACCATCCGCGACCGGTGGGCAGGGCAGAGGCATCATGTTCAGGGCTTTGCCCCATCCAGGCATACGGGCCGCCGCCAGTCAGCGCCATCGTGCCCCAGTCGGCAATCGGCACCTCGCGGAAGCGGGCGGGCCGACGCGCGGAAGCGCCGTCATAGAGCTTGCGGAAAACCTCAATCGGGCGATAGGGGAGGTCGCCCAGCGGTGCGGTCGATTTTTTCCAGCATCTGTCGCCAGCGAGGACAAAGGCGGTCATCAGGTGGAAACGGTGGCGGATTTGCGCGATGCTGGTCCAGGTGGTGCCGCCATAGCCGAGCACTCCCTGCCGGAACGTCTCATCGATGAAGGGGGCGACGTTGTCTGGGAAGAACCATCCGCTGCTGATGACGTCGAAGCCGTGCTCCTTGAAGAATTGCACGGATGGATACTCGGTTGTCTCGCCGTAGTGCCAGTCGAAGATGACGACGTCGCGCGGGACTTCCGGCAAGGCCTCTGCCGTACGATATTTCCTGCCGCCATTGTGTTCTACGAGGAGCTGGTCTCCCCATATACACATGCGTTTGCCTTTGGAGGTCACAAAGGCGTGCAGCCGATTGATTTCTTCGGCCACCAGGGTGCCGCCGGAAGCGCCGCGGCAGCGCTCGCAGACGCCGATGGGCTCAAAGGTGATTTCATCCAGCCCGACGTGGTACCATTTGGCCTTCGGGTAGCATTCCAGGTGTTCTTCGATCATGTCAAAGACCAGGTCATGGATTTCCGGGTGGCGCGGGCAGTAGTTCCAGAACTGGTGGCGGCTTTTCGGGTCTGGTTCTTGGACTTCGGCCAGGTGCTTGAATTCCGGCAGTTTCAGGAAGTAGTTGAAGTGCGACATGCACTGGGTCATGGGAATCACGTCCATGCCATAGAGGTCGATTCTGGCGGCGAGCTCGCGGTGGTCGTCCTTGGTCGGCGCGTTCGCGCCGGACAGCCCTGGGCGGCGTTCATACTGGAAGCGATTGTCAAACTGGATGGAGAACCAGTTCATTTTCAGGGCTGCCATCACGTCGATTGCGGTCAAGGCGGCAGGCACGTCAGCGCGCGTTCCGGGGCCGGTGGAGTGCCATCCGCGCATGGCCATGTCAGGCCAGTCCGTCACTTTCGCTGGGCGGATGCGCAGGGCGCCGGCGTTGACGTCCGCGAGTTGGGCCATGCTCTGGAGGGCGTAGACTAGGCCGCGGTGGGTGCGCGCCGTCGCGGTCGTGACCTTGCCGGTCTGCAAGAGGTAGCCTTCGTCCTGCTGCCAGGTGGCGAGGGCTTTGCTGCCGTCCCAACTCAGGTCAGGGTCAATCGTCAGCACCACGTCAGCTTGCTGCTGATTATCGGTCGCTGCGATGTCCACGTCAAAGTGGTGGCGGAAAATCACGGCCATCGCATCCCTGGCCTTGGCTGCATTCGGCCCGGCATAGACGCGGAGCGGGTTTTTCAGGAGTACGGGCGCGTCTGCCAAGGGTTGGAATGATTGCGGGGTGGGCACAATCATCTGTCCTGGCAGCGGCGGCGGCTGCGCTTCAAGCACAGGGCCAGATGGGGCGGCGCCGGGAATGGACGCTAAGGCCAGGCGGGCAAAGCAGTTGCTGTGGCGGAAAAATTCGCCGCTGGTCCATCCCCAGGAGCTGTCTTCCGCGAAGTCTTTTAGTTTGCGTGAACGAGCCAGCAGGACTTCGAGCTGGCGGGTGGCAGGGATGGCGTTTTTCGGGAGGGTGATGGCGAATTGAGCAGTCCAGGCGTTGGCTTGCTTGGTCACGATGCCGTCCCAGGGTGGCACTGTCGGCTTTGCGCTGACATTGGCCGTCGTTGCCCGGGAGTGCCAGTCGGTATGGAAGCCGATTGTGGTTCCTGCGGTGACATTGCTCAACTTGGCGCCAGCTGGCGTCAGGCCAAATTGCAGCAGGCCGCCGTCCGCCGGTGTTTTGATAAAGACTTCGATCGTGTCGTCACCCCAAGTTCCGTTCGGCGTAGTGCGCACGTCAGCGAGTCGCGGTTCTTCGCATTGCATGATGATATGCAGGGTGTCGCCAGTCAGGGCGAAGCGGGCTTTGGTGTTGGCTGCAGGGCGCTTGAGTTCCTTGCCGCAGAGGATGAAGGCGTCAGCGCTAGCGGCCTGGCGCCATTCGGGAGCATTCCAGTCCGCAGTCAGGGGCGGCGCCGCTGCGAGCTGGGGCACCCGCTGGCGCGGCGGCGCCTCCAGGTCGACAATGGAGAAGTCGCTGAACCAGACGGGCTTGTCAGCGTCGACAGCGAGCAGTGACAGCTTGAAGGAGCGGCATTGGGGCGTAGTCTTGATGAGCAGGTTGACATCTTGCCAGCCTTGCTTTTTGTTGCTGACGGTGACGGCATGGGTCAGGTACGTCCCGTCTTGCAGGAATTCATAGAAGTAGACCCTGGCGGTCGCTTCCGCCTTGACAGCGCCAGTGAGGAGGAAGTGCTTCCCTGGCCTGGCTGGGATGTTGTCTTGCGAGACCCTAAAGATTTGCATGGTCTTAAGGGGCGCACGCAGAATCAGCTTCTGGCACGAGCGGCCGTCTTCTTCGGTCACGGCATATTCCCCTTCCAGGCCGGCACTGGTGTCGGGCCGCCACTGGTCAGCGACGCCATCGTTATTGGCGTCGCCCCGGAAATTGCCGTTCAGGAGCAGGTTGGCGTTGGCTGTCAGCGCCAGCAGCAATCCGAGAGAGAGCAGGAAAAACCTGCGCGGGAAAAGGCGGTGCGTGGTGGCAGTCATGGCGGTTCCTTTCTGGGAAGGTTGAGAGGTACTTCATTGGGCACAGGGAAGGACTTCAGTGAAAAAATTTGGATTGGCCTGGTTCCATTCCAGGGTGAATGCGGCTGGGAAACGTTTAAGCAGTTCTATGACGAAAGCAGCGCATGCAGCAGCGTCAAGAATCGTGGTGTCGGCATCGCCGAAGCGGGCGCGGGACAGAGCCCCGATGATTTCGAAATGCGGCTCAAGGCAGGCATAGTAGCGGGAATGGCCGCCGATGTGCCGACGCGACGGCACCGAAAGGCGCTGGCCAGATTCGTCGATGACGACCAGCTGTTGGGGCGTGTCGCCAAGGATTTGGGCGGCCTGGCCCCATTCTTCGACGCCGTGCAGGAAGGTGTTGTGGGCGATGCTGGCCCCGATGAACATGATTTTGGCGCGGCGCTGCCGGAGTCGATCCCAGGGCGAACCAAGGGCGGCCGGGGAGTCAAAGCGTTCATGGCCTTCGACAAAGTCTTCGGCATCCCGGCCCAGCGCAGCCACCGAGTGGGTCGGATGCAGCGAACGGCGCACGCCAGGCCGCTGCCGGAACAATTCAGGCAAAATGCCGACTACCGACGGGGTGTCGCGAACTGAGTAGACCGGCTGCTCGGCATTGACATTGCTCCAGGTCAGGGTTGGAAACACCAGCAGGCCCTCGTCCTGCAAATAGTCGCTGAGCGCATCAAGGACAGTGTCGGCCCGACCCTCGACTTGGCCAATGGATTTCATGGACGAATGTACGAGGAGCGTGTCCTGTCGGCGGATTCCGCTAAGCTCCAGGTCATGGGTCAGGCTGGCGTATGTATGGATGGTTTGATTCATGGTTGTTTGATGGGGGTCTTAGGTTCAGCGGCAGCCAGTTGCGCCAAGTCATCAAGTTTTTTCTGAAATTCAGCGGTGCGCGGCCCGGTGTATGATTTGAGGAGGGTGCGTAGGTCTTCGAGCATTTCCTCGGTTTCCTCGGTGCGGCGGTGGCGGATGGTTCCGGCAACTTGCTGGAAGAGGAGCCTGACCAGCCGTTCCTGGGTTTCGGGGAGTGCCTCCGGCTGGGAGACCAACAGGCGGAGAAGGCCGATAGTCTGGTGAAGAACCCGGTTCGAAGTGCGGTACTCGCCTTTGCGGATGAGGGCGTTAAGGTAGTTCTGCTGCAAGGCGAAGACGTCGTCAACGACATCGCTGTCCCAAGGATAGGTGGCCAGGAGGATTTCCCGGTGGCGCAGCGCCCGCTTGACTTTGATGATGTTTTCTTGCCAGGCCGGTTCGCGCAAATCCAGCTTCTGCGCACAGCGGATCAGTTCCAGGCGATACTGGTGGTTGTCTGGAAACTCCGCAGTCAAGCGGTCAAGAACCTCAAACGGCTCCACGACTTGGCCGGCGATGGTGATGGTGTCGTGCAGGATGTTGGGGGCGTCCGAAAGCAGGAGAGCCTGCATGAAACGGCATTCCGGATGGTCGGGGTGATCCCGCATGATGTCCAGCAGAATCGCCATCGCTTTTTTAAGGGTCTGGGCGCGTTCAGCTGTCCCAGGGGCGTCCGGAATGGAGGCGTCAGCAGCAGCGTCGTCCGTCGGAGTAGGCACCACGTCCGTGCTTTCTGCCGGAACAGGCGCGGCTGGACGGCTGTTCAAATGCAGGCGTCGCCGGGGAGGACGCTGCCAAGATTTGTTGTCAAGGGTCGCTGATTGGCTGGAAAGGGCGGCGGAACGAAGGGCGCGGACGGCTTCCAGTCGGCAGGTGTAGTCAGCGCTGGACTCGAAGTCAGCCGCGATTTTCTGCCATAATTTCCAGGCCTCGACAGTTCGCTTCTGCCGATAGATGGCTAAGGCATGCTGGTTGCGGCAATAGGCGGCGTCAAAGGATTTGCTTGGGAAGAGCAGGGCGGCTTCAGCCAGGATGGATTCTGCCAGGGGTAGGTTGTTGGAACGCAGGGCGATGACGCCGAGGACTTTCTTCGCTTGGGCGATCTTGGCCTGGGGCGCGTCGCCCTCAGCCGCGATTTTCTCAAAATAAGGCATGATGTCATGCAGCAGGCGGGTGTTGGCGCGGGTCGGCGGCAGCTCGACGTCGATGTGAGCGGCAGTGAGGGTGCGCTTGAAAATGCGCGCTAAAGTGGCATCGGCAATGCGGATGTTCTCTTCGGCGCGCTGGCGCTCTAAATTGACTTTTTGCAGGGCGTCGCTGATTTCGAGATAGCCGATAGTGATGGCGTTCAAGAGCAGGATGCCGAGAAATATGGTGAGGAAGGTGAGCATGGCCACCGCTGGCCGGCGTCGTACCCAGAGTCGGAGGCGGCGCAGCCAGGAAGTGGAGCGGGCCAGGATCGGCTCATTGCGCAGAAAGCGTTGCAGGTCAGCAGCCATGGCCTCTAAACTGCGATAACGATCCTCAGGAATGAATGACACGCTCTTGTTGATGATGACGGCCAAGTCGGAATTCTTGGCCGGCAAGGGCGGCACGCCTTCTTCGCAGATGCGCTTGATCATTTTGCCGGGCGAGTCGTGGGACAGCGCCGGTCGGCCGGCGAGGAGTTCGTACAGAGTCAAGCCGAGGCTGTATTGGTCTGCCGCCGCGCCACCGCCGCCGCTGAGCAGGCGTTCCGGCGCCATGTAACGGAGGGTGCCGTCCTGGGACTGGCTGGCGACAGTGGAAACCGCATCCTGGCTGAGAGCAGTCGCTAAGCCAAAGTCGCTGACGTGAACAGTGCCGCCTTTGTCTAAAAGCAGGTTGGACGGCTTGATGTCGCGGTGGAGGATTCCTTGCCGATGCGCGTAGGAGAGGGCGTTGGCGGCCTGCAAGCCGATTTTTGCGATGGTCTCTTCTAAATTGCCGTTCGCGTCCACCTCCCGCCAGCGTGGGTCGTTCAGGCCATAGCCGTCAACGAATTCCATCACGTAATAGCAGTAGCCCTGGTCTTGGCCAGCGCCGTACACCTCCACGATGTTGGTGTGGTGCAGGCAGGCAATCAGCCGAGATTCATTGTCGAATTTTTCTCGCAGCCGGCCGTCCGCAGCCCAGGTCGGTGCCAGGATTTTGACGGCGACGGAGCGGTTGAGGGACTGCTGGGTGGCCTTGAAGACAGTGCCCATGCCGCCCTGGCCAAGGCGTTCCTCCAAGCGGAATTCCCCGAGCTGGTTCGGGAAAGTGACTTGGGCAGGACGTGCCGCAGTGCGGGAATTGTGCCCGAGGTCCTCCATGGCAGCCAGCGCTGGGAGAAGTTCCAGCAGCTCGTCGCGCCATTCGGGATAGCGCTCCGCAAATTGCTGGATGCCGACGCTGGAGCCATCGCGCAGCGATTGGAGGTATAATTCCGTGAGTTCGTCTATGTCGCTCATTATGAGGTTGCTCACAAGCGGAATTCGGAGTATTCGGAGAGTTTTTCCTGGAATCGTTTGAGGGCTCGGACGTATCTGATGCTGGCGGCTTTAGCTTCGATGCCGAGGGTGGCGGCGCATTCCAGGTTGCTGAGTTCCTCGAAGTGGCGCAGCTCCAGGATTTCGCGGTCTGTTTCAGGCATGTCAGCGAGGACTTTGCGCAGCAGGTAGTGTTTTTCGGCTTGCGCCAGGCGGCTGCGCGGGGAGGTCATGCTGTCTGCCAGGATGTTCCAGCGGGCGGTGACGGCGCTGTCGTCATCCCTAGGGCGGTCCATCTCGACTTCCTTGAACACGTCCCGCTTTTGGCTGGCGAGATATTTGCGCTCAAGGTCGGTGATGGTTTGGACGAGGATGGTGCGGAATTTGACAAAGGGGGGGATGTCGTCGTTGCTGCGCAAGGACGCGAGCCGTTTGCTGGCGGCAAGGAAGACCTCCTGGAGGAGGTCGTCAACCGTCAGTCGGCGCAGGAGCATGGGATTGATTTTGAGTTGGGCGACGCGGCGGAGCCGTTCGCGGTTGCCTTGGAACGTCTCGGCCAGCCAGTTTAAGTCATTGGGATCAATGTCGTTCATTGCGAAGCCGTCAGTAGCCGTGGGGATGGGAGGAGGCGAATCCAAGTCTTGGTATGGACAGGAAACGTCCTGGCCGTGATAATTATTGCACTGGAGGCGGCGTGGTGCGTGGTTTAGCCCTGGTCGCAGCGGCTGATGATTTTGTCGTAGGCCCAGGCGTCCCATTCTGGCTTGACGCCGATGCCGGTGAGGTCGCCATAGAAGGTGAAGATCAGTCCGCCGCCAAAGGCGTTGATCATGCGGTCGACCTCGGCCTCAATCAGCTGGCGATTGCCGGTCGGGAGGACTTTCTGGATGTCGACCGGCGAGAAGAGCGCGGCGCGGTATTGGCGCAGGAGGGCGCTGAGGTCGTCGAAGTCGTAGACAGCGGGTTGGTCGAATTGGAAGCAGTTGACGCCGGCCTTCAGGAGCGGTTCCAGGATTTCGCGGTTTTGGCCGCAGGAGTGCATGATGACCGCGATGCCGAGGTCGTGGGCGAGGCCAAAGAGGCGTGTGTACAGGTCGCGGAAGAATTCGTTCCACATCGCTGGCGAGAAGAGCAGTCCGCGCTGGGTGCCCATATCTTCGCAGAAGAAGATGGCATCGGCCTTGGCGTCGCCGGCAGCGAGGATAAGCGTCTCATAGATGTCAGCCAAGATGGCGTGCAGCCGATGCAGGTTTTCCGGATACAGCGCCATGTCCATCAAGTAGTTGTCCATGCGGCGGATGTACCTGGCTTGGGCGAAAATCCAGCCGGGCAGGCCAGCGAGCCGGAAATGGTCGCCCTGGTCTTTGGCAAAGCCGGCGCGGAAGTGCTCGGCAGCGGTTTCGCGGTTAAAGACAGGCGGCGTGAAGTGGTCGAAGTCGTCCCAGTCAGCAATGATCGGCGTGATTACCTCGCCGCCTTTGCAGGCGTCCTTGGCAGCCATCCGGTGCCAGATGTTGCCCCAGATGTCATCGTAGTATTCATAGTCGCCTTCAATCCAGCGCTTTTGGACGTATCCCTGGGGAGAGCCAGGGCCGCCGCCGATAAAGTCGTTGCGCCGACCCTCGCCAAAACGGAGGCCTGGACGAGGCTGGCCGGTGCGGGTGAGATTGGCCTTGATGATGTCTCTGGGAGTCATGGGCAGTACTCAGGTTGGTGAGGGACATGCAGGGCGATGGCATGGGATTACACCAAATATATTGGAGAGTTGACGAATTCCAAGTCTGGAACAATGGTTTGTGGTTCAAGAAGGCCATCGGTTCGCCATTGATACGAGGGGCGAGGAACTGTTGCATTATCCGCTGATGACGCTGATGACGCAGATTTTTTTAGGGTGTGTTATACGGGGAAACCAATGGCACCGCAGCGAAGGCTCGCAGCGCTGAAACATAAAAGCCCAGGGTGAGCGAAGCCCTGGGTGAGGTGGAATAAATTTGATGGTTGTCGCACTGCGTAACGTGATTTCATGGGCGAGGGCGGCTGTAGTATATATCGCAGCCAGCGTCCACTATGTCCACACCGTCCACATCCACAGCCGCAGAGCGACAAGTGCCCTGGAAAGGCGAGACATGATGACCGCCCCTCTCTCGCGCGCGTGACAAAATTTGGGAGGGAGGCCCCCATGGGTGGGTGGGGTCTGATTTCTAAGCCCGTAGGAAAAATAGGTCGCCACACGCCCTTTTTCAAACGGCTTTCTGCAGAATCATAGTGATTTTGTGCTTGAGCATGATTCTGCCTGCACACTGGCGTGATGCTTTCCATCACCTGAGTGGGCTTCCTGATGCAATCCGGAGACTTGCGGGAATCTGAATGAGATAAGGCAAAGGGAGCGGTGCCCCACGGCTTATTTATCTATCAGTGATCGGTTACTGCAAGAAGGCAAGAGGGGAGGGCGAGGATCGCCTCAACTGCATGCCACAGCCACCGCCCACAACAGGCTCTATAATTGCGTCGCAACTTTTTTGACAGCCTGTACAACCTTATCAATAATCTCTGCTTCAGCCAGGAGGACGTTGTTGGTAAACCACACGGCTGTTTTGGACAGCTCATCTGCTGCGGCGAGCACTTCGTTCTGCTCGAATTTTTTGCCTGTCGCCTTTTCGAACGCCGGGTCTTGCAGCAAGTTCATGCGATGTAGCGGCACATAGCCGGCGCTGCATGGAATGCCCTCTGCACGCAACGCTTGGACAAATTCATCGCGGCTTGCCTTGCTTCCCTTCCATTGGAACTGGAACAGAAATCCACTCAGGGCTGTAACCCTGGGGTCTTCTGGCGGCAGAATGATGCCGGGCAAGTCCGCCAATCCGCTCATTATCGCCCTGATGCTTTTCTGTCTATGGGCGCATTGCTCTGGCAATCTGTCTAGTTGGGCGTCCAGGACAGCCGCTTGCCATTCCGCCATTCGCGCATTGGTTCCCATCAGGGTTTTGCCGGTCAGACCCTCGCGCCCACCGAATGCTCGCCCTGAATGGTGGAAACGCCAGCAGCGCTCGAAAAGGTCTTCGTTGCCGGTTGTGATCATCCCGCCTTCTCCTGCTGGCAGAACCTTGCTGTTCTGGAAACTGAACCCGGCCGCATCACCGATACCGCCGCACATTTGGTTGCGCCAGGCTGAGCCATGTGCGTGCGCGCAATCCTCGATCAGCAGCAACCCATGTTCAGATGTCACTGCTTTCAGGGCGTCCATGTCGCATGGATAACCACCGATATGGACTGCCATGACAGCTTTTGTCTTTGCTGTGATGTGCTTGGCAACCGACTCGGCGTCAATATTTCCCGTGCGTTCGTCAACATCTGCGAACACTGGCATAGCCCCTATATAGGCGATAGCCGATACCGTTGCGGAGAAAGTGTAGGGGGAAACAATCACTTCATCGCCGCGTCCGATGGCCGCCCCACGCAGAATCAACTCCAAAGCCCGGGTTCCGCTATTGACAGCAATAGCGTGCGGCACCCCCACAAACTCAGCAAAGCGCTTGGCAAAGGAAAGCGCGAAATTGCCAAGGGTGCCCCAGCTCTTCGACTCCGCAACCTTCATCAGGTTGGCTTCTTCTTTTGCCCCCCATTGCGGCCATCTGGGAAAACACCCATTGTACACCGGGGCACCGCCATTGATAGCTAACGTTTCCATATCAATCCTTTTGTGCAAATGTGTGTTTAAGCTCTTCGGCATTAGCAGCGACTTTTTCAAAAGCCTGGATTATCTTGTCGGTGTCGTCGTCTGTTCCAAGGAGACTGCTTTGATAAATCCAGCAGCCTTCTTTATATGCAATCGTCTCATTGTTTGGCAGCTGGCTTTTTGGATTTTCAAACGTGCAGCCGGTCATCCGTTTGAAGTCATCGGAATACAATATTTCCATGTCGTATATAGGCTGGCAATATCCTTCTGAAATCGCGGCCACATTTTCAGCTTGAACGGCGCGGACAAAGACAGAGCGCGGCAGGTTGCCTAAAGCTTCCGCATGATATCTGAAACAATACAGGTGGTAGGAATTCCTGGTGATTCTTTCATCTTTTCCCATCACTGAGATAAACGGCATTTTCCCCAAGGCGTCGTCCAACCGTGCTGCGGCCCTGGTTCTTGCTTCAGCGCATGCGTCTAAATTCTTCATTTGCCCAAGCAGGATTGCGCATTGCCATTCGGCCAGGCGCGCATTTGTTCCCAGGCAAATGGACGTCATGTCAGCTGAGTTCCATGGCCTGCCATTATGGTGGAGACTCCACAGCCGTTGGTATAATTCGTCATCATTTGTAGTTATGGCACCGCCTTCGCCGCCGCTTAGATTCTTACTGTTCTGGAAACTGAAGGCGGCGGCCTTGCCAAGTGAACCAATCCGCCGGTTTTTCCATTCGCTGCCATGAGCTTGCGCGGCATCTTCGATTAATGGAATGCCGTGTTTATCCGCGACGGCGCCAAGAGCATCGAAATCACAAGGCCGCCCCCCAACGTGTACTGCGAGAATGGCCTGCGTACGCGGAGTAATGGCCTTTTCCACAGCAGTTGCGGAGAGGCAGAATGTATCCAGGTCAACATCGGCGAATACAGGCTTGGCGCCTGTAAGAACAATCGCATGCACAGAGGCCGTAAAGGTATAGGGCGGCACGATGACCTCATCGCCGTATCCGATGCCGAGTCCACGTAGAATAAGTTCAATGGCGGTAGTTCCGTTGATTACAGGCAAAGCGTGCTTCGCCTGGCAGAATTCAGCATATCTGGCCGCAAAATCGGAACATTCCTTGCCCAGAGTTCCCCAAACGCCAGAATGCAGCACGCGGCGCAAGGCCTCTTTTTCCGGTTGACAGCCTATTGGCCAAGAGAAATATCCAGGTCTTTTACTGCGAATAGGCTCGCCGCCGAGAAGCGCGGCTTTTTGCACAAAAAGATTTTTCATTTTCTCTTTTTCCTTTATGTCTGATGCTGTTTTACGGATTGTTGATGAGCGAACGGATGCCTGACGCGATTTGCCTGCCGATGCTTTCGACTGCGTCAGAAGCCATGATAGGATAACCATAAAGCATTGGCGCTATAACAACCGGATAGGAAGGTTGCCATTCAGAAGTGATAACCGGCAGATAGGAACGGGTGTGGTCGGCGCATCCAAGCACTGCAATATTCCTGCCTGGATAAGCCTGACGCACCATGTCGCCAACGGCAGTAAAGGTCTCAAAGGGCAATGAGCAGAATATCATGGCGCCAATCCTGACGCAGCGCACCATAATATCGTCGGCCTCGCCACGGGGATTCGCCAGCATGGACTTGCGCCAAATCTCCGCCACCCTTTCGTTGCCTCCCTGTTTTGCGATGGCGTCAACCTCGTCTTTTCCCATTGCCTTCAAGGGAAGAACAGTATTGAATTCGGCGTTTTTCAGTTCCATGTCATCCGAGCTTTGCAAGCCTTGCATAAAGCCGTCAAAGATTTTCCTGCCGCTATCCTCCAGCAACTTTCTGGGGTCGTCGCCACTTGCGAGTCTGCGCAATGGATTGATATCCCCGCAGCAGCCATTCAACAGGATGGTCTTCATGCCGTTTTCTTCGCCAATGCGGCAGACTGCCCCGGGGAAATCCGCTGAGCTTTGTCGGCTGGCGCCAAGAATCACCGGGTGGCATGGATAGCTGATTATCGCCACCGGTGGTCGTCCTGCACGCCGAATGCGCAACCCGCGCACGACAGCGTCATGCGGGCCATTTTGAAAGTTGCGGTTAAATCCGACTGGCTCAATCGGCTGGCAGCATTCCTCCAATTCTTCTGCCAACGCCAAATCTGCCACAGCCTGCTCGGCGGCAGCCAGGAAGACAGCCGGGATACGGCTGTTGTAATCCTCATTCACCACACCACAACCTTCAAGGTTGCTGGTGGCCGGCCCGGTATGAGTATGCGTGCATAGAATCATCACTTCACGGCCAGAATATCCGAGCTTGTCAGAGACAGAACAGCGGATTTGCTGATGCAGCTCTTCAGACAAGCAAATCAGATCAGCTGAAAACACCAAGGATTTTGTTTCGCCGGAGGCCAAGGCGACGCATCTGACATGCAATGGGTCCAGGCTGGCGTCGCATACCCGCTCTAAGTAATAGCCATAGCCGCACAATTCTGTGCCGACTGGCGACGGAATCTCTTTTATGCCAAAACCTGTCTTAAGCATAGTACGCATTTTTTTGCCCTCAGAGTTTGTCAACCAATGGCTTGTATTTTTGCAAAATCCGCTCGTTGATGGCATCGCCGCTATCAACATTGCTGGACGAGAACACATCAATTTCCCGGTGGCTTTGGACAGCCAGCTCCACGCATCTGCTTCCAATCGCCTGAAGCATGGCGGCGCCAACTGCGGTGGAAGTCGCACCCACCTTATACGCCAAGCCGGCATCAATGGCTGCATCGCCTATGCAGCCGCCATTGTCAAGAACCAGGTCAGCGACTTCCAGCAGACGCAGGTTCAAGGCGTTTCGCGGAGAACAGCTCTGACTGTGCCTGACGTTGGTCAAGGCAACCACAAAAGCGCCTCTTTTCCGCGCCTCCGCAGCCATTTCAACCGGAACCGCATTGCGTCCTGAGTTGGAGCAGACGATGAGCATGTCTCCAGTACCCAGGTTGTATTTTTCAAGCAATTTAGCGGCATATCCTGCTTGACGTTCCAGGGTTGTGCTTCCGCTGGCACTGACATGAAGCATGAGCGCCTCGTCAAGAATCGGAATGACGGCAGCCAGTCCACCAGCGCGGTAAAACATCTCCTCCGCCAATATATGCGCATGGCCGGTGCCAAAAATATAGAGGAAATGGCCGCTGGTGACGCAGTCGCACAGCCTGGCGGCAACCTTTTCCAGGTTTTCCCCTTGCTCGTCAAAGACTCTGTCCAGTATCTGCTGGAGCGTGTGTTGATACAGCTCAATGGCGCTCATGTTGTCATCTGCTCCCATGTATGTTTCATTCTTGCGACGATTTCATCATTCAGGGTTCCGCGTTCCATCATATACATCAGCACCGCGCCAAGTTCTGGCGGAAGCTCCATTTCATGCAGCACGACGTCGGCGCATATCGCGGACAGCTTCTGCAAAAACAATCTGCGCATTTGTCCAGAGTGTTCAAACATCCCGCCGTAGAGGCACACGTGACGGGGGCAGCGTTCCAGGGCTTTGCCAGTCATCCTGGCAAGGATGGTCATCTGCTTTGACACAATCTCTTTGCTGACGCTGTCTCCTGCTTCGGCCTGTTGGTCGACAATGCGTGCAAATTTCGCTATGTCCGCCGGTTCGCGCCCTTCTTCGTATAGTGTATTGACGAGCCCCCGAGCATCGCCAACGCCAAAAAAGTCCAGTGCACAGCGCCTCAGCTCAGTGTCTGGGCCAATTTGCTCCAGGCTCATCAGGGCCGCTTTCAGCCCTTCAATTGCCAATCCGTAGCCGCCGCCTGGCTCATCAAGCTTATAGCCCCACCCGCCAAAAATATGCTGCTTTCTGTTTTCATCCAGCCCGACGATTATGGCGCCGGTTCCGCTGATGACGACGACGCCTGGTTTGCCCAGCAAGCCGCCAATTAGGGCCACGTAGGCATCGCAGTCCAGTAAAAGTTTTTCGGGCGGAAAAACATCACCGGCAAAACTTGCGACAGTTGCGTCATCTGCCCGGGAATCCTGTGCCGACAGGCCGAGCGACAGGCCATCATAATCAGTGCGGCCAATTTTTGCCAGCAGTTTGTCAACAGCTTGTTTCAGCCTCGTTCTTGCTGACGCCATGCCAATGGCGTAGTAGTTCAAACCTTCGCCAGCGCCAGTGCCGAGTACAGTTCCATCACCAAGCACCGCCACCAACCTGCTATGGGTGCCGCCTCCGTCAACACCGATGATCACCGATGAGTTCATGGTCATGCGTTCCGCAAACATGCTCAATTTTTATTAAATTGGGTCTGCTTATTGCCCAGGAATTGAAAAATTATTCAAAGAATATATATATTATAATGCAGACAAATTATTTAACAATGGATAAAATCGTCATGAGCAATACCATTAATTATCTTTCCTCCCTTCATCCTCTCCCCAAGGGCATCCGCGATGTTCACCGTCGATATGGGCTGTGGATATGTAAATTTATGCGAGGGTCTACCGCCCAGCCGATGACGCCGGAAAGCTTGCCTTTGAGGCGCTTTGAATTTTATGATCTTTCGCACATGTTTGACGGGCGCGGCTGGTTTTGCTCAGGCGATGGCAAGTTGACAGAGGTCAAAAAGGGAGACGGGATAGTGATTGCGCCAGGTTTTCAACACAAATACAGCGGGCTGAATGAAGTCTATGTCGAAGACGCGATATCGTTTTGCGGCCCCCTTGCAGACTACCTATTCGAGGCCGGGATCATTAAAAACGGCGTTTTCAGGATAGGGAAGGCGCGGCGATTGCTGCCAGTCATTGAACTGGCATTGGACCACTCTGACAGTGCCCAGATTATGGTCAATATCGAACTCCAGAAGCTCCTTATGGACTTGTATTTCGAAAATAAAAACCTGGTGCAGAAAAATGATGCGGTATTCGAGGAGCTTTTGGGAGAAATTCGAAAGGCTCCAGGGAAATACTGGAGCCTTGACGTCATGGCCGAGTTCTGCAACATCAGCATCTCGCAGCTCAATCGGCTTTTCAAAAAAGAGACCGGGATGACTTCCAAAAATTATATTGACAGCATCAGAATGGATATCGCCGCCGAAATGTTGGCTTCAAGCGCCACTACCATCAAGCAAATCGCAAAGGAACTGGGGTATCCTGACCCGTATCACTTCAGTCGCCGCTTTAAAGAAATCAAAGGATATGCTCCAATGCAGTACAAGGAACTCTTTTTGAGATGAACAAGGGGATAGGTGGAGGAGCGCAAGGGGGGAGGAAAGGATCAGCGGCTCTTTCCTCCCCCCGCAAAACCAACTAATCTTTTCAAATAGCCTTGAGCTTGGCGTCGGCAAAGTCGAGCATGGCGTCCCAGTCAGCTGGGGTGCAGGCGTGTTGTCCGGTTCGCAGGAAGTAGCCGATGTCCTGTCCGACGAGCGTGTCTGGCGGCGGCGTGTCCGCGCCCAGGCCAGGGGAATTGAACAGCTGGTAGACAGCGCTGGCTTCGCGGGCAGAAATGAATTCGCCGATTGGGTCGGCATAGACGTCTTCAGTGGCGCTGGTGATCAGCAGCAGCCGCGGCGCAATCAAGGACAGCAGCGTGTGTTGATCAAAAGGCAGCTCGCTTTCGCGGTTGACATAGCGCCTGAAATTGGCGCCGTGCCAATGCGGGTTCCAATGGTCGACCCATTCGAAATTCTCGCCGAATTGGCGTCGCGAGAGCTTGGCGCCGCAGCATCCGGAGCAGACGGAGACAGTCATGGCGATGCGTTCGTCATTGGCGCCAGCCCAGAGCGCAACCTTGCCCAGGCGGGAAAGGCCGTGGACGACCAGCCGGGAAGCGTCGACCTCTGGCTGTGTTTCCAGGCAGTCGAGGGCGCGGCTGACGCCCCAGGCCCAGGCGCTGATGGCGCCGTAGGGGCTGTCTTCAGTCTCCCATTCCTCCTCGCTGATGAACAGTTTCCAGATGCTGTCGTTGAAGCCGTCGGGTCGGTCAGGGTAAAGGTCGTAGTAGCACAAGGTGGCGCTGGCATAGCCTCGGGCAAGGGCTTTTTCAAAGTTCCAACGGCCAGCGGTAAGGCCGCGGTTGGCCTCGGTGACGCGATTGTCTTCATACCTGGCTGTCCCGTATGACGGATAGCGCTTGGTGACAGTCGCATTGACGCCGGGGTCGGTCGAGCAGGAGGCATTGCCCTTGAAATTGAGTCCGAAGAAAGTCGGTGCCGGTCGGGTCGCGCCGTTTGGTAGATACAGGAGCAGGAGCAGATCGCGTTCATGGCCGCGATGTCCACAGCGGATGACGATTTCCCGCCGGGTGGCGAGGCCGCCGAGGGCGTCGCGCTGCTCGCTAATCGTCCGGAACGCGAGCGTGTCCGGACGCGGGGGCAGGGGGCCGTACATGGCGTCGGCGATCATGCCCAGACGGCGCGGTCGTTCGTGGCGGCAGTAATCGACTGCATTGACGATGTCAAGGCCGTGCTTGTTCTTGAGCAGGGGAGGTATCTTGTATGGCGGCACGTTGGCCTCGACCAGGTTCATGCGGCTGCTCTTGGCCTTGGTTTCAGCCGCCGTGGCTTGCACTCCATATCGTCTTGCCATGCTGAACTCCTCCTGCGGTTATGGTGAAGGTCAGTTTTTATGTTGCAGAAAAATAAGTAACGTGTGAAGTCTTGTGATAGAATCCCGTAGCGTGTAACGTCCACATTCCCGTCGGCGCGGCAAGACGGCGCAATACGGCAAGGGACCTATGGAGCCGTTATTACGAGCCGGAAGCCCTGATACCAGTACTTGTCCGATGGGGGAGAGTTTTCGCGGTACGCCGAACGGCAGTCGCGCGCATTGTAGTGGCCCCAGCTGCCGCCCCGGACGATGCGAGATTCCTCGTAGGCAGCGCCTGTGGGGTCTGTTACCGCCTCTGGCGAGTAATCATTGCCATCCCACCGGTCCAGGCACAATTCTGCTATGTTGCCATGCATGTCATAAAGCCCCCACTGATTCGGCTTATAGCTGCCGACTATGGCAGGGCCAACGGTTTCATCACCATACTGCGTACGACCCTCTCCGCCATTGCGCCAGTATCGCCCGACCTCCGCCATATTCGGACATTCCTCTGTATCGGTCAAATCCTTCCCCGAGTTCAAGGCGGTTTCGGTGCCGGCTCGGCAGGCGTATTCCCATTGCGCTTCCGTGGGCAGGTCAAAGGCCAGGCCGGTTCTGGCTCGCAGTTTCCCCAGGAAGGAATAGGCATCCACATCATTATTGTCTGGCCAGCCCGCGCCGACATTACCTCCCCGGATGTCGTGGTAGCTGACCTTCTCGACCGGGCGGGAATAGCGGCTGGGTACGTGCCTGAAATAGCTTGGCCAGTAGCTCGTCACCAAGCTCCATTGCTCCTGGGTCACCTCGAACACACCTGCATAGAAATCCTTGGTCAGAGTCACTTGATGCTGGGTTTCGTCATCATAGCGTCCAAGCTCATCCTCCGGTGATCCCATGATGAAAGTACCGGCCGGGATTTTTCGCAGCACCAGCTTCTTGGTCTTGTACTCCTCTGTCCAGCCGCCGGCAGGTGCGGTGAAACGGTAGCTGATCGGGTAGCTGTTGGCATTGGGGCCAGCCGACAAGTCAATCACGAGGTAGGAAACCTCGGGGGACCGCGCAAAAAGCCGGAAGCCCACATCCTTGTACTGGTTTGACGGCACAATGCTGTCGCGGTATGCCGAACGGCAGTTGGCCGCGTCGTGGCCCCAGCCGCCGCCCCGGTTGGTGCGCTGGGCACCTTCGGCAGCGCCTGGGGGATCGGTCTGAGCTGAGCCGCCCAAGTCACTCTGCCGCCAGTCTAAGCACCATTCTACTACGTTTCCGTGCATGTCATACAGCCCCCACCGGTTCGGCTTGTAGCTGCCGACTTTGGTGGTGCCGCCTGATGTATCAACATCCATGGAATCATCCGAGCCGCCATTGTGCTTGTAGCGCCCAACTTCGGCCATGTTCGGACAAGTCACGGCATTGGTTAAATTATTCCCCGAGTTCAAGGCGGTCGTCGTCCTGGCCCGGCAGGCGTATTCCCATTGCGCTTCTGTGGGCAGGTCGAAGTCCAGGCCCGTTTTTTCCCGCAGTAGCCCCAGGAAGGAGTTGGCGTCGACATCACTATTGGCCGGCCAGCCCGAACCCGTGTCACTTCCCCGAATGTTGTCGTAGCTGACTTGCTCCACTGGACGGGAGTCGCGGCAGGATGGGTTGGTGAAATAGCTCGGCCAGGAGTCCTCGCCCATCACCAAGCTCCATTGCTTCTGGGTCACTTCGAACACACCTGCATAGAAATCCTTGGTCAGGGTCACTTGATGCTGGGTTTCGTCATCATAGCGTCCAAGCTCAGCTTCCGGCGATCCCATGGTGAAGGCGCCCGCCGGGATTTTTCGCAGCACCAGCTTGGTGGTCTTGTATTCGTCTGTCCAGCCGTTGGCTGGCGGGGCGGAAAGGCCGGTGACCGGATAGCTTGCGGCACTGGCGCCCGCGGACAAGTCAATAACGAAATACGTATCCTGTGGCTTTGGCTCTGGCTCTGGCTGCGCAGCAAGGCGCAAGCCCACATAAGTGCTAAAGCCCGACGGCTGGGACCCGCTGCGGCATGCCGAACGGCAGTCCTTCGCCGAGTTGAACCAGCTGCCGCTCCGGAAGACGCGCATCTCGCCGGCATCGCCTGCCGGGTTCGTGACCGCCTGCGCTGAGTAATCACTCCCATCCCACCAGTCCAGGCACCATTCCGATACGTTGCCGTGCATGTCATACAGCCCCCACTGATTCGGCTTGTAGCTGCCGACTTTGGCAGGGCCGCCATCACCTGAACCATCCGCTCCGCCATTGTGCTTGTATCGCCCGACCTCGGCCATGTTCGGACACTCCTCTTCACCGGTCACATCCGTCCCCGAGTTCAAGCCAGTCGTCGTCTTGGCCCGGCAGGCGTATTCCCACTGCGCTTCTGTGGGAAGATCGAGACGCAGGCCGGTTCTGGCTTGCAGCCTCCCCAGGAAGGAGTCGGCATCCACATCATTATTGTCCGGCCAATATGAACCAGTATTATTTCCTCGAATGGCGTCGTAGCTGACGCTTTCCACTGGGCGGGAGTTGCGGCAGGATTCGTTGGCGAAGCTGCTCGGCCAGTTGCCCATCACCAAGTTCCATTGCTTCTGGGTCACCTCGAACACACCCATGTAGAAACCCTTGGTCAGGGTCACTTGATGCTGGGTTTCGTCAACGCCGCGTCCAGGCTCATCCTCCGGTGATCCCATGGTTAAGGCGCCGGCCGGGATTTTTCGCAGCACCAGCTTCGTGGTCTTGTACGCTTCTGTCCAGCCGCCGTCCGGCGGGGCGGCTCGGTAGGTGATTGGGTAGTTGTCGGCATTGGCGCCGGCAGATAAATCAATAACGAGATAGGTATTCTCGGCTGGCGGCGTGGCCAGCCGGAAGCCCACATCGTTGTACTGAGCCGACGGCCAAGCGAAGTCGCGGTACGCCGAACGGCAGTCGTGCGCTTTGTAGGCCCAGGTGCCGCTCCGGATGGCGCGATAAGAAGTCCTTTCATCGCCTTTGGGGTCTATCACCGCCTTCGGTGAGTAAGCATTCCCGTTCCATCGGTCCAGGCACCATTCCTGTACGTTTCCGTGCATATCATACAGCCCCCACTGATTCGGCTTATAGCTGCCGACTGTGTTAGTGCCGCCTGATGTGTCACCATCTGCTGGCCAATAAATATCGTCGCTACCGTCGTTATGTGCGCCATTGTATCTGTATTGCCCGACCTCGTCCATATTCGGACATTCCTCTTTAGCGGTTAAATTCTTTCCCGAGTTCAAGGCGGTTGTCGTCCCGGCTCGGCAGGCGTATTCCCATTGCGCTTCCGTGGGCAGGTCGAATTCCAGGCCGGTTCTGGCTCGCAGCCTCCCCAGGAAGGAGCCTGCATCAACATTATTATTGAATGGCCAGCCCAAACCGGTCGTGCTTCCTCGAATGTCCTCGTAGCTGACTTGCTCCACTGGACGGGAGTCGCGGCAAGATTCGTTTTCGAACCAGCTCGGCCAGTTGCCCATCACCAAGTGCCATTGCTTCTGGGTCACCTCGAAGACGCCTGCATAGAAATCCTTGGTCAGGGTCACGTGGTGCTGGGTTTCGTCATCTTCTCGCCCTAGCTCATCCTGCGGCGACCCCATCATAAAGGCGCCCGCCGGGATTTTTCGCAGCACCAGCTTCGTGGTCTTGTATTCCTCTGTCCAGCCGCCGACTGGCGGGGTGGAAAGGCAGGTGATCGGGTAGGTTCTGGCGCTTGGCCCCTCAGACAAGTCAATAACCAGATACGTATCCTCGGCTGGCGGCGCAACATAACCGTCTGACATGTATATCCAATAGCCATGCCCAGCAAGCAGAGAGTCGGTTACGCAAAAGCGCTTGCCATCCCAGTCCCAGGCAAAGATGCCATCACCACTCAAGAATCTTTCTCTCAATGGGCCGACGAAATTCCAGCCAGGCTGCAAACTGGCGATAAAATCGAAGTTTTCCGGAAGGGCGCCGAAGAGTGTGAGCATTTCCGCTGTTTGGCAGAAAATCCAACAAGCCTGGGATACGGCAAGGTCTCCGCTGACTGTGTATGCCTTGTTGCTTTCATCCAGCGCCATGGCGCCTTTATCCCGCAGCAGCGCCCTAGAATCATCGTCAAGATTGAGATTGATGCTGATCAGGTTCCAGCCGGCAGAGAGCTGGTATGTGGTGGAATACCCTGAACGGGTGGCGATGGTGCTGATGCTAAGTTGAACGGACGGCTGCGCCACTTCGGCAACGGGCTGGCCCGCTAGGGCGTCGCCATGAGCCAGACCCAGAACCATGATCAGCAGAAAGGCAATGCGACACAGAAAAAACGTGAAGTTGCCATGGACTCGACGGAAACGCGCCTGGTGTTCGGGAGTCATTATGCTTGCCCTTTTTTTCATAGACATACTTTTGCGGCTTAGAGGCTTTTGCCTGAGTATCAAACAAAAGTTAACTCTATATTCAAGGCTTTCAAGTGCATAGCAATAAAAGCATAAAAATTTCACAGGCGGTCACCAAATTTATATGCGGAGTTCCGGCAAACTGCGGAGCGAGACACTCCGGGCAAGGCGCTTTAGTGGACAATGGACAATGGGCGTCAGTGGGCTTTAATGGGCGTCAGTAGACGATGGACAGTGGACAGAAGTGGACATTAGTGGAGAGTGGACGTGGGCCACAGTGGACTTTAGGCAGTAGTTCGCCGCTCGCCCCTAATCACCTCCCCTCGCGCTTAGGTAATTCGTCAACATGAAAATCTGTGTTATGTTATGTTATGTTTTCCTTTTTTGCGCATAAAAATGAGGCTGGAGACCGCCTTAGGGAATCACCATAAGCGGGAAGAACAGCCTCGCCAGTCGCATTGGCTTGCCCTTCCTGTTTTTCATCTGGAGCACCTGCGCCGCCATCTTCGATTAGAAAGGCTTTGATTATCATGCGTTTTCAACTGCTGACCGCATGCCTGTTGACGGTACTCACTTGGCACGCCGCCGCCGAGTCTTTCTCCTTTACGGTGCTCGGTAAAAACGGCACGCCGATTGTCGGCGTCAAGGCCGCTGGGAATGACGCGGCTTTGGCGCAGGCGCAGCGCGATTTTGCCGCCATGGTGCGGGCAGCAACTAAAATTGAAGACTATCGAGGCGGTCGCGGCTGGTTCTCCCTGACCTTGGCCATTGTCGGCGAAGACAACACCGGCGAGGCCGAAGCCGCCATGGCCGCGCATCAGCTCAACCGCGATATTCTCGGCGACGAGGGATTCCTCTTGCATGGCCAGTCCAACAGGAAGTTCATCCTGTGCGCATACTCTGGGCGCGGCGTGCTCAATGGCGTCTACAAAATCCTGGAAAAGACACTCGGCGTGGTTCCGCCGCGTCCACAGGCCGGGCTGGACTATCCAGAGCGCGTCACTTCCTCGGCGTCGATTACGGCGCCTTACTGGGAAAAGCCCGCCTTTGACCTGCGCGGACTGTCGCTGTCCTCCTCCCTGGGCTGGCCCAGGCCGGCCATGGATAACTGGATGAGCCGCAACCTGATGAATTTCCCCGGCTCTTCGCCCCAGACCTTCGCCGGACTTTATCCGTCCTTTTCGCAATATGGCTTCCGCCAGATTATGGGCGGACATACTTTCCATTTCTGGGTGCCCTTCAAGGAATTCGGCGAAACTCATCCGGAATACTGGCCGCTGATCCATGGCGAACGCACCAAGCAATGGTACCAGGGCGGCCAGCTGGCCCTGGGCAACCCGGAAGTGATCGACCTGGTGGTGCAACGAATGCTCGCCTACGTTGACAAGTATCCGACTATCGAAGCGCTGTCTTTCGGCTACAACGACAACGGCAAGGACGGTTTTGGGTGGGGCGAAGACCCGCTCTGCCTCGCTTTGGATTCACCTAACGACTTGCCTAAGCCTGGCTCTAAACGGCCGCGGACGTGGTCAACGCGCTATATCAAGGCCTCCAACCAGATCATCGCCCGCATCAATCAGAAGTATCCCAAGATGAAGATGCATGTCTATGCCTATCATTGGGAAATGATGCAGCCGCCAGACTGCGAGGTGAACCCGAACCTGATCGTCGAATTCGCCCCGCTCTATAAATGCTGCGTCCATGCCATCAACGACCCGAACTGCCCACGCAACGACCTGCTCGCCGAATGGTTGACTAAATGGACGGAAAAGACGCCGAATGTGTACATGCGCGACTACTATTTCGCCTCGCCGTACGTGCCGCTGGTCACGCTGGACAGCTTGCAGAAGGACTTGCAGTTCTTCCGCGAACGCAAGATGCTCGGCATCCGGCCGGAAATCATTCCGGATGCGCCAGACGGCCAGAACCTCCAGGGGCGGGACTTCGCTGTCTGGCTGAGGCCATCGAACTATTATGAACGCGCCTGGGACGCCTCTGGTTTGCGTTATTTCGCGCTGGCGCGCCTGGCATGGAACCCGGACGAGCCGATAGAGGAGATCGTGAACCTGTTCTGCCGCAGCTACTACGGCGCCAAGGCCGGCTCGCTCATGGCGCAGTATCACCTGGCCTGCGACCGCAACATGATGCTTTCCGGACACCCCGGCGAGCCAGCCAAGCTGCAAGGCGACGCAGAACGCACCGACTTTATCAACTTCGGCATGTACTGCTCCTGCTGGAACTGGGCCGTGAACATCCGAGGCCACAGCCACCGTCTCTTCTTGACTGAAAACCGCAAGCATGTCGGCGCCGCGGCCATGCCTCTCCTGGAGCCGCTTTACCAGGCTCGGCAGGTAGCCTACCAGGAACTCAACCTGCTTGTCCTTGACCGGATCGAAAAAGACCTCGACTTGATGCGCCAGTACCTGCTCTTCCACGGCTATCAACTCAAAGACGAAAGCAAGACGCCCGAATTCCTGGTGCAGCCCAGCAGCGGCGCCGTTGACTGAGGAGGTATGTGGTTCAGGCGGCACCCCGTGTGGACATGGTGGACGGGGCGACAATCCCCATCCCTCACCATTCACCATTCACCATTCACCATTCACCATTCACCATTCACCATTCACCATTCACCATTCACCATTCACCATTCACCATTCACCATTCACCATTCACCATTCACCATTCACCATTCACCATTCACCATTCACCATTCACCATTCACCATTCACCATTCACCATTCATCCCCTCGCCCCTAAAAAAAGCGCGCGGTCCATATTTCTTTTGGACCGCGCGCCTGGTGCCGGGGATGGCATCCGCCTTTTAGTCTGCCTTTTTTTCTTTCAATTCAGCCAGGCGTTGGCGGATTTCTTGCAGATTTGCCTCCAAATACTCGGCTTGCTTCTGCAAAATGTCGCTTTCCTGCTCGGCAGTCGGCGTTGCAGCAGCTGTGGCGTTGTCAAACGCAGCTCCACCCCAGTTGGCGAAACCACGGCCGAACCCACGTCCAGCGCCGCGACCAAAGCCCTGGCCGCCGCCAAAGCCCCGCCCGAAGCCAGCGCCCCGCCCGAAGCCCAGCCCGCGACCGCGGCCGCAGCCGAAACCGGCGTTCGCAAAGCCTGGCGCCGAAAAACCTGCGCAGAAACCAGCCCCGCGCCCTGTTTTTGCACCTTGACCCAATGGGCCTGTTCCATTTCCTCGTGGCATAATTATACCCTCCTGTTTTGATATTTTGATTTCGCTCCTAACAGCCTTGTCACTCGACAAGGACCTGTGAAGACTCAGTGCACTGTGATATAAAGCATAATACATGCCAAAAATAAACAGATTGTCATAAATCAATGTAACATGCTTGGAGAGAACAAGTAATGAAAATATCAAAAAATCCCGCCTTGCGCGATAGTAGCGCTTTTGCAAGGTAAAAACCCTGATTGTGTATCATTTTTGCTACTGAATGGCAGTTCAATGCTTTCGGATATGTTCTCCTGCTATGAACGCGAGTCGGCCTGTCGGGATTTACCGCGAAAATCAGTCAGTTTGGGTTGGCCATGTCTGCTGGACGGATTACATTTGTGTTTTGCTTATCGTCTGACTTTATTCACGCCTTCAAACGAGGATTACCGATATGCGAATGACCCTGTTGACGCGAATGATGGCCTTGGCGCTGGCGACGCTGGCCGCATCCCTGGCCCCGGCGGATGACGCAGTCCTGTTTGAAGCCCGGTTCGGTGCTGGGCTGGAAGCCGGGCTGGCCCGCGGCAGCGGCGTCCCATCTGCCTCGGCTTATGCGGAGGTGAACGCTGGCGCTGGCCGTTATGGCCAGGGACTCGACCTCACTGGCCGTGGCGCTTTTGTCGCCTGGCCTGCGGTCGGCAACATCGACCTGGATCAAGGCACGCTGCGTTTGTGGTTTCGACCAGCGGCCTGGTCGGCATCCAAGAATTTCTTTGCCCGGCTCTTCGCTACTGTCTATGATGTGGAAAAGCGCGGCACGACGGAAACGCGGCAAGGCGCTCTGATGCTGTGCAAGACGGAAAAAAGTCGCCTCCTGGAGTACCATAATTTCGAATCCTGGAAGAACTATAAATTCGCGACCGACATATCGTCCTGGCAGAATGACCAGTGGGTGCACATCGTCATCACCTGGGAGAAGGGCGGTCAGCGTCGGCTGTTCCTGGACGGCGAATTGGCCGGAGAAGACGCCTACTTCCGCGGTTCTGACCAGCCGGTCGAGCTGATCTTCGGCTCGCCGTACTATGGCCATGACTGCCATGGCATGCTTGACGAAATCCGGATTTTGAACCGCGCTTGGACGGCTGCTGAGGTGCGTGCGGATTGGTCCACCGGGCCAGCGCCGGAACCCGTCCCAGCTGCGCTGGCGGCTGGCGATTACGCGCCGCTGCCTCTGCCGGAAGTCACGTTTGACCGGCAGCTCTACACTGGCGACACTATCTTAAGCGCCCACTTCGTCGCTGAGCTGGTCGTCGTCGACGGGGTGCCGGACGAGCCATTCTGGGCTGAGCTGCCGCAGGTTCCGCCCTTTTTGACCCGCGAGGGCGAGGTCCCCAAAGCCGCTAGCCAGGTGCGCATCGCCTATGATCAGAAAAACATCTACTTTGGCTGTGACTTTGAGGAGCCGGAAACCGACAAGATGCGCGTCGATCTTGACCAGCATGACCAGCCGATCTATAACAATGACTGCCTGGAGCTCGTGATCGATACGGCAGACTCGCCGGAAAGCACGTTCCACCTGGTCGCCAATCTGAATGGCGGCATTTACGATGCCCGCAACGGCGACAAGCGTTTCCTGAATGCGCGCAATGCCGTCGCCAAGGGAAAACGCCATGATGGGCGCTGGACATTGGAGTTCGCGATTCCCTTTGCCGATCTCGGCTGCCATCCGCCTGTTCCCGGCGAAGTTTGGGGCATCCGGGTCTGCCGGGAACGCTGTCCAGTGCGTGAAGTGAGTTCGTATCCGGCTTGCCTGGTCTGGCCGTTAGGCGCTCGGTCATATCTGGCTAAACTGGAATTCCGCGGCTCAGTGGGGACGGAGGGCGGATTGCAGGTGACGCTTGCAGCCGACGACTTCCGGCCAGGCGTGAACCGGGCCGTGCTGACCATCGCTAATCCCGGCGCTGACGCTGTCGCCGCGCTGGTGACCGCAGCAGCCGTCACCACGGCTGGCCAGCGGGCGCCAGCCTGGCGCGAAACCGTTGAGCTGGCCCCAGGCAAGACGACGACTGTGGCTGCGGTCATCCCAGCCGACGCCGAGACTATTCAAATCGCCCTCCAGGCTACTGTTGGCGGCGAAATCGTCTGGCGAGCTGGCATCAAGCCCGGTTTTCAGGCGCCGCCGGTCGCGCCGGCTGAGCTGCTGCGCTCGCTGCGTTTGGTTGATGGCGATTTGCTGGCCTGGGAAGCGGCCAACCCGGCGGTGGCCGAGGCGTTGCGCCGCAATGTCGAACAGCTGCGCGGCGTGTTGCAGGGCTTCCAGGAGCGCCAGGACGCCGCCTTGGCAGCCGGGAGCGTTCTGGAACGGGCTGATTGCGATGGCGTCGCCGCCGAGATCAACGGCTTCAAGCAGTGGCTGGACGTGCGACGCTTGCTGATCTGGGAAGTGTCGCCTTGGGAAAATGGCTCTGCCGGCGACCTGCCTCAGGCAGACCGGCCGGCCGAGCTGCATTTCCGCCAGGGCGGCAACGAGTGGGAGTTCCGCGCACTTGCCATCGCGGGCGTGCTTCCCGGCGGCGGGATGGACTGGCGTTTGGCCGTCGCTGATTTGTACGGCGAGGACGGCCGCCGCGTCAACCGCGCCAACCTGGTCGTCTACCAAGCGCCGTTTGTACGCAACAACGCACGGCAGCTGGTCACGGACCCGCTTATTGAGAATGACGCCGATGCTTTCACCGTTCTTCCCGGGCAGTCCCGCCGATTCTGGTTGGCCCTACATTCACGCGACATGACGCCAGGGCGCTATACCACTACCATCACGGTCAAGCCGCTTGACCATCAGGCCGTGCCGAGGGAGCTATGGCCAGTCATCCCGGTCACGGTTGAAATCCTGCCATTCGCCCTGCCAGCCACGCACGAGTGGCCGATGGACACGTTCATCTGGCATGGCGGCATGACGCCCTGCCAGAGTGAAATACCCACCCTGGAATTTTTGCATCGGCATCACATTAATTGGGTGTCGACAGACCGCCACCGCTACGACGTCGGCAAGCCGGCCAACGGCACTTTGCGCCATCGCGCCCCGGTCGGCTCTTCCACGGCTCCGGGCACGGCGTACTTTGACCCGGCCAACATCACCGCCAACGACGATTTCCTCCGCCTTGCCGTGGCGCGCCGGATGAACGTGCTGTTCGCCTGGAATATCTGCCGCAATTCGGAGTGGGTCAAGCTGATGAGCGAACACATGATCAGCCTGGGCTTCACGTATGACCAGTTCATCTTCTCTGGCATGGGCGATGAATTCCGAGCGTCGGCCCTGCCGAAGTACCTGCCTTTCCATGAGCAGGCGCATGCCGTCGCCCCGCAGGTGCGTTGGATGTGCACGGTGATCACTACTCCTCCGCCCGAGGGCTGCACCGAGGAGCAGCTCGATGAAGTCATGCGTTACATCAAAACGCCGATTCTCTTCAATTCGCATCTATGGCCACGCGAGCATGAGCGAGCGCAGCAGAAAACCGCTTGGCTGAAGCGTCATCCCGAATTGCACCCGTGGATTTATCGCTGCTCAATGAGCGCACAGACGTGCCCGCTGCTGTCCTACTACCGGCTGGGGCCGCTGAACGCCCGTCTGTGCGGCGTGCGCGGACTCGCCTACTGGGCCATGTCCAGCATCACCGGCAAACGGGTGGAACGAAACGGCAAGATGGTCACAGTCACCCCAGATGGCTTTTTTGACCAGGCTGACCCAGAGGCGCAGCTGTTTGACGGGCTGACCTACTGGCATCCGCGCAAGAATATCATACCTACCAAGCGCCTGATGGCACTGGTCGAGGGGCTGGAAGACGTGGCCATGATTCATCTGCTGGAGCAGAAGACGCCGGGCCATGACCTGATCAAGGACGAAAACCTCATGGAGCTGCACGAGACGGAAAGCCAGACGGCTCTTGACGCCTGGCGCGAACAGATGCTTAATGCCCTGATCCAATAACGCTGGCCGCATTATTGGATCAGGCTGCGCCCGAAAGCCAGGGCTTTTTCCCGCAGTTCTTCTTCTCGCACGGCCGGCCCGGCGTCGCGGCAGCAATTTCCTTTGTGCAGGATGGGAATCGGGGCTGTGCCGGTGAAGTCAGACAGCCATTTCAGCCAGAGTTCGACGACCTCCAGGCCGCTGGTCTCGGCGTCGCCCTCGGAAGTGACGACGGCGGCCAGGCGGATTTTCTGCAAGGGCGAAATCACTTTGCCTTGGTCGTCATACGAACACAAGGCCATGAAACGATCGGTGCAGGCCTTGAGCTGGCCCGAAATGTTGAAGAAATAGATTGGCGTGGCCAGGACGATGTACTGGAAGTCCGAAATCCGGTTGATGAGCCGAGCCGTCGCATCGTGAATCATGCAGCGGAATTTGGCTGGCTGGCAGCCATAGCAGGACGAGCAGCCGCGGTACTTGTTTTCGAGGCGGGCGGCGTCGACGCGCTCCACTTGGATGTCAGCGGCTTCCCGCATCCCTTCCAGGGCGACTTCAGCCAGGGAAGAAGAGCAGCCGTACGGGCGCGGCGAACCAGTGAGAAGCAGGACGTTGAGCATGGTGTGGCTCCTTTTTGCTATGAGCTTGGCATTGCGGTTTACTGGGCTTTGACCAGCGCTAACAGCTGATCCTCGGGGATGGTCAGCGGACAACCTTGCAGAATCGGCAGGTCGGTGATTTTGTTGCCGCTGTGCAGAACAGCGCGGCGAATGCGGCCTTGGGCGATGCCGAGGTGCAACAGACCGCGTGGACACGGAATCTTCAGGATGAAGTCAGACGTGCGCTCATACGTCCACGCATCGCTGCGAAATTTTTCCCGGAAGGTGAGGAAGTCGCCGTCAAGGTCGCGGCTGCCGTCGGGGATGGTCTCCATGACGGCGTTGCTTCCTCCCTGGGCGTGTTCGGCGATGAGCCTGGCGACGTCGGCGGTGGTGATGCCAGGCAGATGCTCGGCCATGGCCGTCACCGGAGCCCGGACGGATGCAACGCCGCTGCCTTGGCATTCCCACCCCGGCGGGAGCCGCAGGGCGGTGCGCAGCCGCTCCAGGTCGGAATGCACCAGTATGCATCCGTGCAGAAGCGCGGTGCGGCTGTTCAAGGCAAAAGCCGTGCCAGCGACTTTGCGGCGGCCGCACCAGAGGCTGAATTGCGGCGATTGCGACACTTCCGGCAACTCAGCCTGGCGCAGGGCAGCCACGACTATGCCCAGGTAGCGCTCGGGGGCGTATTCCGCACGCGGCAGGATGAACGCATAGTTGAGATTGCCGGCGTCATGGTATACGGTTCCGCCGCCGGAGATGCGCCGCAGCAGGGTGATGCCCTCGCGCTGGCACCACGAAACATGGCATTCCCCCCAGGGATTCTGGTTGCGGCCGAAAAGCACGGCGTGGTCATTGAGGTAAAACAGCAGATAAGGTCCGCTGCTGGCGTCCGACCGATAAAGCTGTTCTTCCAAGGCAGCATTGGCGGCCGGTTCGCGGTATTCAGACCAGAAAATGCGCATGAAGGAGACTGTCCCGAAACATGGAATGACGAAAAGATTGGAAAAAGACGCACGGTTCTCCACCAACGACGCTATGGCCTGAAAAGACGCCTTGCGGCCGCTCGGGAAAACCCGATGATATTGCTCAGCCGGTGTTGTTTTTTGCTATAGTAAGATTATAGTCTTGGTAAATTTTTTTGCAATTCGGGAGGGCGCGGATTGCGTTTTCCTGGGACTTCTTTTACAGTTTCCTAACAGAAGGCGGCGGCATGGCTCACAAGTACAACTTGACTCCCCAGGCGGTACCGCTGGTCAACACCAAGTATCGGACGATTGCGACCCAGATTCCTGTGCCGGAGTCTTTGCCTGTACTTGCGAAGCTGAATGCATACGAGCCGATCAGCATGTCTGGCCAGCCGCCAGTGATTTGGGACCGGGCCGAGGGCGTGAACGTCTATGACCGCTGGGGCAACAAGTGGCTTGACTGGTCCAGCGGCGTCCTGATCACGAATGCTGGCCACGGCCATCCAGACATTTGCGCCGCGCTCCGCCAGGCGATTGACAAGCCGCTCCTGGCCACGTACGCATTCCCGCACGAAAGCCGCGCCGAACTGTGCGAAATGCTGGCGAATACCACGCCCACTGGCATGGACAAGGTCTTCCTCCTTTCAGCAGGCTCGGAGACGACGGAAAACGCCATTAAGCTGGCCAGGACCTACGGTGTGCGCAAATATGGCCCGAAAAAGCACGTGATCGTCTCCTTTGACGGAGCTTTTCATGGCCGGACTCTTGGCGCCCAGATGATCGGCGGCATGAGCAGCCTGAAGGACTGGATCGTACAGCTCCCTGGCGGCTTTGTCCAAGTGCCGTTTCCAGACGGCTTCCGCTGCGAGGACGTCAGCTTCGACCTGTTCCTGGCCACCTTGGCTAAAGCTGGCGTGACGCCGGCTGACGTGGCCGGCGTGATCACGGAGTCCTACCAGGGCATCGGGCCGAATTTCCTGCCGGATGAATATGCCCGCAGACTTGGCCAGTGGTGCAAGGCGAATGACGTGGTGCTGATTATGGACGAGGTGCAGGCTGGCTTTGGCCGGACTGGCAAGTTCTACTGCTGGGAACACTACGATTTGGTGCCTGACTTGATTTGCTGCGGCAAGGGCGTCACCTCCAGCCTGCCGCTGTCAGCGGTCATCGGCCGCAATGACATCATGGACATGTATGCGCCCGGTACCATGACGAGTACGCACTCGGCCAGCCCGTTGCCGGTTGTGGCTGCCATCGCCAACCTGAAGGTCATCAAGCGGGAAAAGCTGACAGAGCGCGCGGCTGAACTCGGCTCGGTTCTGGGCAAGGGCCTTGACGCGCTGGCTGCCAAGTATCCGTCCCGCATTGGCAAATCGTTGCATCGCGGCCTGGTCGGCGGCTTGCTGATCGTCAAGCCTGGCTCTAAGGAGCCGGATGCGGCTGCTGCCCTGGCCATTAACGAGCGCTGCATGCAGAAGGGCCTGCTGATGTTCGCGCCGGTCGGCATGGGCGGAGGCTGCATCAAGATTGCGCCGCCGTTGACAACGCCTAAAGACGCCCTTGAGGAAGGCATCGCAGTTCTCACAGAAAGCATCGCCGAAGTCTTTGGCGCCTGAGCTGCGGCCACATCCGGGAAAATTGAATAGTATGGATGAACTTGTCAAGCATATAACCGCCCTGGTTCAGGATCGCGCCGTGCGTGATTACGTCACGGAGCTGCTGGTGTCCATCTGCCGGCATGACACCAGTCCGTCGGCTGATGTCGATGTCATGCGCCAGGCTGAGGCGGCGGTGTTTGACATCTTGGAGAGGCAGCTGGCGGAGGCTGCGTTTGCCGGCGCACATTGGGAGCGTCGCCCCATTAATCCTGCCATTGCCCTGCATCCGGCTTATTCGCAGCTGCATTTCACCAAGACGGCGGAGCGTCCGCAGGGTCTGCCGCCGGAAACCGTGTATGCGGGTCGCAGCAATCTTCTTTACTTTGTGCCGGACGCCGCTGGCAGAGAGCTGGGCGGCATTGCCCTTAACGCGCATGTTGACGTGATCGCTCCGTACATCCCCCCGCGGGTGGAAAACGGCATCGTCTACGGGCGCGGCGCTTGCGACGATAAGGGCGCGGTCGTGGTCATAATCACGGCCTTGCGTCTGTTGTCGCAAGTGTTGAAGAAGGCCGGTCGAAAACTCAAGCGGAATGTAGTCGCCATGTTCGTGGCGGAGGAAGAGACCGGCGGCAACGGCTCCCTGTCCCTGGCGATTGACCGCGACCTGAAGAAACTCTATGATTCTATTTTGGTGCTGGAATGCACTGGCAATAACATCCATCCAGCCAATCGCGGCGCGGTCTGGTACCAGGTCGACTTGTCCTGCCCTGGCGTCAATCTGTTCGAAATGGCTGCTTTCGTCTATGAGCAGCTGGAATGGGAAGGCCGCGCCATCAAGGCGGAAAGCCGCCACGCGCTGTTCCCGCAGCGCCCGGTCCAGACCTGCCATGGCATCATCGGCCATTACGGCGAACACCCCAGCCGAATCTGCGGCGAAGTCGCCTTTGATTTGACTTTCGCCGGCCAAGTCACGCCTCGCGTCAAGGAGATCGTCGAGGACGTCATCGCAGCCGCCCTGGCCGACTACATCGGCCTCTACGGCGACAAGACGAAAGTAGCTGATCCGACTACCGGCAAACCGAAGGTCGCCCGGCATTTTGACCTGGAGGAGACGGCGCGCGGCTTTGTCTGCCGAGTGCATGGCTCGACGGGGCACATGGGGTCGATCATGGAAAACGACGGCGCCATCACCAAAATGGCCATGTTCGTGCGGGCCTTAGTTCGCAGCAAGAGCAACCTGGCAGCGGCAGGCGGTGGCGACCTGACTATGTCGCTGCATGGCGAGCCGACTGCTGCTTCCTTAAAATTGGAAGGCGGCCAGGGCTTTGTCCCCACTCATAGCATGGAAGATGTCATGGCGCGGATGCGCTCGGCAGCCTGCCAGGGCGCTGACTTCTATCTGCGCCTGACTGGCCAGGCCGCCGCGGCGACGGTCACGGTCAGCTATGACAAACTGCATAACGCGGCGTTTGACGGCGACCCTGATTCCCCGACCATGCGCAACGCGATCGCAGCAGCCAAGGCGGTCGGTATGTGGAAGGACCAGCCGATTATGGGCTGGACCGTGTCGTGCGACTCGCGCCTGTTCGCCACCGAATACCCAGGCATGCCGGTCATCACCAGCGGAGCTGGATTGCTTCAATACGCGCATAGCGACGCCGAACAGGTCAAGCTCGATGACTTGATGGCCAGCGTCGCTTTCGTTGCCACCTATATCTTGAAAGAGGCCGGCGTCGTCTGACGCCATGCAAGAAATATTTTCAACCTTCCTAATAATCTCATTCCAAGGCAGTTGCAGCTATGAAAGACTTTGCCTTCTTTGACGCGCAGTGCGCGATCGGAGCGCCGATCCTGGGCAATGCCCGAGGCGGAGAGACAGCCGCCGGATTGTTGGCCGAAATGGATCGCAACGGGGTGGACAAGGCGCTGGTGGCGCACGCTAACACGGAAGCCGCCGGCGCTATCTTCGCCAATGAGAACCTCCTGGAACTTATCCAGGCTGACGACGTCGATAACCGCCTGACCGGGGTGTGGACTATCCTCCCCGCGCAGTGCGACGAATTGCCGCCTCCAGACGAGTTCTTCGCACGCATGGCGGCCAACCGCGTCGGCGCCTTGAACTTGTTTCCGGTCGCGCACCGCTGGCAGGCCTGCCGCCTGACTATCGGCCGACTGATGGACGCTGCCGCAGAACGGCGCATCCCCGTCTTCCTGGGACAGCGGATCATGGACGGCGGCTGGCGCGGCGTCTTCGATTTCATGCGCGAATTCCCGGCGGCGACCGTCATTGTCAATGGGGTCAGCCTCTGGGGGGCGGACCGCAATATCCGGCCGTTGCTGGAGAATTTCCCTGGCTGCCACGTCGAGCTTTCGGAATACTGGGTGCCTGAAGGCATTGCTGACTTAGCCCGGCTGTATGGGGCCGAGCGCCTGCTCTACGGCAGCGGCTATCCGCGATTTGGCCACGGCAGCACGATGCTGTCGATTCGACACAGTGGATTGCCCCTGGAGCAAGTTCGCCAGATAGCCAGCCAGAATCTTGAACGCCTTCTGGCTCAGGCTCAGCTGGCCTGATGACGCAAGTATCCTTTGCCATAAAAGGGAGCCATAGAACATGAAAAAAGCAGTGTGGGAACAGCCGGGGTCGTTAGCCGAGGCCTTTTGGAAAAACGGCATCGCCGATATCCCGATATATGACATGCACGGTCACATGGGGTCGCATAACGCTATCTATTTCGCGCGTTGCGAAGCGCCGGAAATGGTCGCTCACATGCGCCGCATCGGTGTGCGGCGCCTGGTCTTTTCGCATCACTATTCGCTGATGGGGTCGTTCCGCAACCAGCGCGTCCATGCCATCACCGCCCGTTTCCCGGACATCCTTCGCATGTATGTCAGCATCAGTCCGCATCAAACAGACTTTATCGCCGAGGACTTGGATCAGTACGACAGCATGGCGCCGCTGGCCATCGGCTTTAAATTCCTGCCCGATTATCACAAGGTCAAGGTGACTGACCCCCGCTACGAACCGGTGCTGAACTTCGCGTCCGAACGTCGCCTGCCCATCCTCGTTCACACTTGGGGCGGCAGCCAGTTTGACGGCCCGGATGTGATGTTGGAAGTCGCCACCCGCTACCCGCAAGTGACGTTCTTCATGGCGCATTCGTTTTCCGGCGACTTGCCCGGCGCCAAGCGCGTCGCCGATGCTTGCCCGAATGTCTATTTCGAGCTGACTAGCCTGCCTGGCCAGCATACCATCATCGAACGGCTCTGCGCTGACATCGGCAGCCATCGCCTGCTGTTCGGCACTGACATGCCCTGGTTTGACGAATACCAGCACGTGGGCGGCATACTCTCGGCAGATATCAGCGAGGACGACAAGCACAATATCCTCTATCGCAACATAGAGAAATTACTGGGAAAGGACTGGTGACGCCATGCAGAACATGAAAATCGGCATTCAGCTCTATACTATCCGCGAACCGCTGAAGCAGGACTTCAAAGGCGTTATGCGCGACCTCGCACGCCTTGGCTGCGACGGCGTTGAATTCGCGTTTTATTTTGGCGACATGGCGCCGGATGAGTTGGCCGCCTTCCTGAAGGAGACCGGCATCAGCACCTGCGGCATGCATGTCAACGCCAAGGAGTTCGACAATCCGGCCAACCAGACGTTTGACTACGCCCGCGCACTCGGCTGCAAATATGTCACAATCAGCCATGGCGGGCCTTTCCGCGACACCCTCGAAGACACGATTCGCATCTGCGCCAAGGCGGGCAAGGAAGCAGCAGCCCAGGGGCTGACTTTTACTTACCACAACCACGCCGCCGAATTCGAGAAGATTAACGGCGAGTATGCGCTGGATATCCTGTTCCAACGCACTGACCCAGTCCAGGTTCAGGCTGAACTCGACGTCTACTGGATTGTCAAGGGCGGCGAATGCCCGGTCCGCTATATCAAGAAGTACGCCCAGCGCTTGCCCCAGATTCATGTAAAAGACATGGCCAAGGACGAGGAAACCTTCACTGAACTCGGCCAGGGCCGCATCGACCTCCCGGCTGTCGTCGCCGCTGCCCGCGGCACAGTCTGCCAATGGCTCATCTATGAACAGGATGTCTGCCAGCGCCCGCAGTTCGAAAGCGCTAAAATCAGCCTCGAATACCTTCGCCAGATTGTGAAAAAATGACCCGGCCCTCAGGCGCCAGCCGCCCGTAGAAACGTCATTTCAGAAAAGGAACTCCATGCGCACTATCGGCACCCAAGTCCGCGGCATACGCTGCCCGATTTTCCGTCCGGGCGACGATTTGGCCGAGCGGGTCATCGACGCCTTGCTGACGTCTTGCAAGCAAGCTAACTACCAGCTCAATGACCGCGACGTACTCGGCATCACCGAGTCCGCCGTCGCCAGAACGCAGGGAAACTTCATCACCGCTGACCAGATCGCCAAGGACGTCCGCAGCAAATTCCCGTCCGGCGAAATCGGGGTGACTTTCCCGATTTTGAGCCGTAACCGCTTTGCCGTCATCTTGCAGGCGATCGCGCGTGGCGTTGACAAGGTCCACCTGCTGTTCAGCTATCCGGCTGACGAAGTGGGCAACCACCTGATGGACCCGGAAGTGCTGGACCGGACGACGGTTAATCCGTATACGGATGTCCTGGACGAAAAGCACTACCGGGAATTGTTCGGCGCCAAGGTGCTGCATCCGTTCACCGGCATCGACTACGTTGACTTGTACAAGAAAATCGTCGGCGCTGACAAGGCCGAGATTCATTTCGCTAACGACGTCTGCGCTATCCTGCCTTTTTCCCGGCAGGTGCTGACGGCCGACATCCATAGCCGCGCTCGGAGCAAACGGCGCCTGCAAGCCGCCGGCGCCGAAATCGTGCTGGGGCTGGACGACCTCTGCACAACGCCAGTCGAACCAGGAGCAGGCTATAATGCTGACTATGGCCTGCTTGGCTCCAACAAGTCAGACGATGAGGAAGTCAAGCTCTTTCCACGCGACTGCCAGACCCTGGTGGAGCGGATTCAGGCGCGCCTGCTGGAATTGACCGGCAAGCGCGTCGAAGTGATGGTCTATGGTGACGGCGCTTTCAAAGACCCGGTCGGCAAAATCTGGGAACTGGCCGACCCGGTCGTCTCGCCCGGCTTCACGGCTGGCCTGCGAGGCACCCCGCATGAAGTGAAATTGAAGTACCTGGCGGACGAGATGCAGAAGAAGACAAAGGACGACGCGGTAGTCAACGCCACTATCCAGGAACGCCTCCGGGATAAGAAAAATACCGGCCAGGTGGGAGAAGAGGAATCCCTGGGAACCACGCCGCGACAGCTGACCGACCTGCTCGGCAGCCTCTGCGACTTGACCAGCGGCTCCGGAGACAAAGGAACGCCAGTCGTCCTGATTCAAGGATACTTTGATTGTCTGGCTGACGACTAAATGCTAAGCGCCGTTTTGTTTGACGATACCGCAATATTCCAAAGATAGTGAGCGGCCGACCGGCTTGCTTGCATGACTATGAGCGCCAAGAAATCACCGCAATTTTTCATGACCGTGAGTTCAGCCCTGCTCCTGATTGGCGGGCTGGCCGCTATCTTGATGCATGCCCAGCTGAGGATCAGCCTGAAGCTGGAGCAGCGCCTGGCAGCCACCGTGACTAAGACGGCGCGGGACATGCTAAGCCTGCTGGAAAGGCCAGGAAGTCTCCATCAGAACAGTCAGGACGAGGAACGCCGACGCCAGGAATTGCTGCAAGACGCAGCTGATTTGCGCCAGAAAGCAGGCGTCATCCAGGATTTGAAAGCAGCCGGCGACAGCACCACAGAAGTCGATGAGGCTCCCCAGGCGCCTGGATTGCCAGAGCTGATCGACCAATATGACCGGGAATTGAAACGACTCCCGGAAAAGCCGTCCGGTGCGCAGTGGCAAGCCGTGGCCGCCGAACAGGAGAAGATCAGGCAGGCGTTGCTGGAGGTCATCTTAGAGCAACAGGAACGCCAGCTTCGTTTCATGCGGGTCAGCCGGCGTCACCTTGATATCGCCATCTGGCTGCTGGCCGTAGTGACGTCAGGAGTTCTCTATATGACCTTGAAAGGCCATTCGCGCCTACAAGAACTGCTGGTCCAGCCGCTGGAAAAAATCACCAGCCTGCTGCGCACCGCCATCAATAACCCAGCTGAGTTCATGGCTCTGCCAGGCCAGGAGAATCAGCAACTCGACCACCTGGCCAGCCTGTGCAATACTATCATTGCCGAACGCCTGCGTACGGAAGACGCTAGCCGCAGCCAACTGGCAGATATGCGCAAAACAGCTGACAGCCTGATCGAAGTCTTCCCAGAACCGACTATGGCACTGGCCGGCAGCCAGGAAATCTTCCTCGCCAATCAAGAAGCATGGAAATGGCTGGCCAACGAAGCCGGAAAAAGCATGCGACAACATCTGCTGGATGCAATCGCCGCCAAAGCCGAAGAATTCGAATCGCACGGCAAGCGCTTCACCTTGACGACACTAACGCCAGCACAGGGAAGAACCTCGCCGCTGCTCGCTATCTATCAATTCAAGCAAATGAAGCCAGCCGAAACGCAAAGCTGAATGCTGAATGGTGAATGCTGAATGCTGAATGCTGAGGGGCGAGGGGGGTGTATGTAGACCCCATCCAAAAAGGATTTTCTTCAAAACGGCACTTATGTGTCACCCCTGGCGGGGCTCAAAATTATTATACGCCTCACCCAGGGCTTCGCTACGCTCACCCTGGGCTTTTATGTTGCTGGCCCTTTGGGCCGCCAGGCTTACATACGACAATCAGCGTCCATAACGTCCGCAGCTCTGTAGCTGCGGACGTTGGTGGACGGTAGAGCGAAAACATGCGTCCTCCACAGGCTTCTACAGGCTTCCAGCCGGCAAAAATGCATCATGCTTATAGTCATATTCTTTTGCGCCGTAGGCGCTTAACCATGCTTAACCCCAGGCTTCAGCCTGGGGATAGACGTGCCCCAAAACTGGTGCCTTGTAAAGGCACTACAGAAGACTG
>Ga0209510_1000506_pt1 | contig 53482 bp, 45 predicted proteins | sample BiotimSIPDNA_FD_185749 | JGI IMG/M metagenome (GOLD analysis project Ga0209510, IMG submission 185749) | Anaerobic biogas reactor microbial communites from Washington, USA - Biogas_R1 time_0 SIP DNA (SPAdes) (version 2) | ecosystem: Engineered > Bioreactor > Anaerobic > Unclassified | place...
GATAGATGCTGGTGACTGCTCTCTCCCGGAAATATTCGCCCACGAACGCGGAGAAGAGCATGAAGAGCGCTTCAATCATCAGCAGCAGTCCAATGCTGCTCAGCACAAACCGGTAGTTGAATCTCCACATATTTCTTTGTTCAGCTTCCTGTAATCCTGCCGACCACAATTCTCATTTTTATTCCTGCCTTACAGCCCCTGATCAGGATCAGTTGAAGAGGCTTTCGATACTTTTGAGTGATTTGTTTAGGAAGAAGACCACTACCTGGTCGTAGGGTTCTATCAGGGTGTCACCATCCACAAGCATTGGCTCACCGTTGCGGATCAGGGCACCGAAGGTGATGTCGGAGGGTAGGTTCAGATTTTTAATCAGTTTCTTGGTCACCTTTGAGTTGGGCTTCGCGGTCACCTCTCCCACGTTGGCATCGGCGATGGTAAGGCTTTTGATGTTGGAGGCATCCGCCTTCAACAGCAACTCGTAAATCTTGCTGGCGGCAATCAGTTTCTTGTTGATCACCGTGCCGATGTCAAACCGTTCCGCCATGGAGATGTAATCGAGGTTCTCCACCTCTGCCACAGTTTTCTTTACACCATACTGCTTTGCCATCATGCAGCCAAGGATATTGGCTTCCGAGTTGGCGGTAAGTGCAAGGAAGGCATCGGTTTCGGTGATCCCCTCCCGCAGCAGGAACTCACTGTTACGGCCATCCTCCACAAAGACAGTGACGTTTGGCGGAGCCATCTCCACCAGCATCTCTGCCCGCTCGCGGTCTTTCTCGATGATCTTGACACTGATGTTCTGCGGCAGTTGCTGGATGGTGCGCATGGTGATGCGGCTGCCTCCCATGAACATGACCTTCTTCGTTTCAAACGATTTCTTGCCAAGCAGTTCCGATAGGTTGTCGATATGCTTGCGCAGTGAGGTGAAGTAGATGATGTCGTTGGGCAACACCTGATCGTTTCCCCTGGGGATCAGCGTAGTGTTGTTGCGCTTGATGGCAACAAGGTGAAAGCGCTTGTTTGCCTCCATTAACTCATAGAGGTATTTATTGACGATGGGGGCATTCTCACGCACCTTGGCTGCAGCCAGTATCACTGTGCCATTGCAAAGTTCCCACCAGAAACGTGTCCAGGGTTTTTTGAGCGACATGGCGATCTCACGGGCTGCGATCAGCTCAGGATAGATCATGGAGTGGATGCCGAGCTTCTCGAAGAATTCGCTGTTCTTGGGAAGCAGGTATTCGTAGTTGTCAATTCTGGCCAGTGTTTTCTTCGCCCCCAGGTTGGAGGCCAGCATACAGGAGGTGATGTTGGTCGACTCTTCAGGTGTTACACCGATATAGAGGTCAGCACCTCCCGTGCCGGCATTGGTGAGGTCATTGAGCGAAGTACATTTTCCGACATAGGTGAGCACGTCGGAGTTGTCCCGTATGATGGCAAGACGATCTTTGTCTTCATCCATCAGGGTGATGTCATGATTCTCCTGTCCGAGCAATTTCGCAAGGTGTGTACCAACGGCGCCTGCACCGGCAATAAGTATTTGCATTGAAGATATTTCAATATATTGTTAATCGACAAGGTGCCTGTGACCCCTCTCTGCCGGTATGTGTGAATCGGAAGCGGGCAGGCAGAAAGACTCAATCTGTCTCAATATTCCTTCTACATCGATGCCGACAATTTGTTGCAGCTCACTGATTGATCCGTGGGTTACAAACGAGTCTGGTATCCCGATTCTGAGCAACCGGACATTTGTGTAGTTGTGGTCTGAGAGGAACTCAGAGACAGCACTTCCCAGGCCACCGTTAACTGTGCCGTTTTCCAACGTGATCAACAAGGGGTACCGGGAGGCAGCCTCGTGCAACAACTCCTCGTCGATTGGTTTGAGGAATACCATATCGTAATGGGCCAGGCTGATGCCTTTTTCTCCCACCATCTCGATTGCCTTGGCGCCGTTGTTGCCAATGGCACCGATGGAGAGCAATGCACCATCTGTCCCCTCTGTTAATTTTCTCCCCTTGCCAATGGGAAGTATCTCGGGTTTGTTTTGCCACTCGGCAAGCTGCCCCTGGCCACGGGGATAACGGATTACAAACGGTCCATCGTTGCCGTATACGGCGGTGTGCATGAGGTTACGCAACTCATGTTCGTTGTATGGAGCAGAGATCACCAGGTTGGGAATAGGACGCATGTAAGCCAGGTCGAACGCACCATGGTGTGTGGGACCATCGGGACCCACCAGTCCGGCCCTGTCGAGGCACATGATCACCTTCAGCTTCTGCAGCGCCACGTCGTGGATCACCTGATCATAGGCACGTTGCATGAAGGAAGAGTATATGTTGCAGAAGGGAATCATCCCCTCTTTTGCCATCCCTGCGGAGTAGGTAACCGCATGTGCTTCGGCAATACCCACATCGAATGCCCGTTCAGGCATCTCTTTCATCAGGTATATCATGGAACAACCTGTAGGCATGGCAGGTGTCACCCCCACAATTGAACTGTTTTCCTTTGCCATCTCCACCAGGGTGTGACCGAAGACATCCTGGTAGGCCTGTGGTTGGTTCAGACACTTCTTCACCTTGCGTTCACCTGTCTCCTTGTTGAAGAGGCCGGGGGCATGCCATTCCGTGGCGGAGCGCTCAGCCGGCTCATAACCTTTTCCCTTTACGGTTTTGATATGAAGCAACTTGGGCCCTTTCATCTCCTTGATGTTGGAGAGAATGCGAATGAGCCCGGGCAGGTCATGTCCATCAACGGGACCAAAGTAGCGGATGTTGAATCCCTCAAAGAGGTTTTGTTCCTTGGTGAGGAGCGACTTGATGCTGTTGCTGAAACGCAGCACCCTGTTCTTGTCGCGTTCAGAGATCAGGTTGCGACGACGGAAGCCCTGGTATACATCGTGCCTCATCTTGTTATACTTCGATGAGGTTGTCAGCTTCACCAGGTAATCTTGTAACCCGCCAACATTGTTGTCAATCGACATGTTGTTGTCGTTCAGGATAATCAACAAGTTATTGGGTTGTGAGCAGGCGTTGTTGAGTCCCTCGTAAGCCAGCCCACCAGTCATTGAGCCATCACCAATCACTGCCACCACATGGCGATCGTCCTCCTTGCGTAGGGATGCCGCAACAGCCATACCCAGTGCGGCAGAGATGGAGGTGGAAGCATGTCCCACCGAGAAGGTATCGTATTCGCTTTCAGCCGGGTTGATGAAACCGGAGAGACCCCCCAGTTTCCGATTGGTATGAAAGAGATCACGCCTACCTGTAAGGATTTTATGGCTATATGCCTGGTGTCCCACATCCCATACCAGGCGATCGTAGGGAGTGTTGTAGAGGTAGTGTAGCGCCACGGTCAACTCAACGGTACCCAGGCTCGAACCAAAATGGCCCGGGTTGTGGGAGAGATGATCAATGATGAATTCCCTCAGGTCTTCACAAACCTCTTCGAGTTGTTCTATCTTGAGTTTTTTTAGATCGTCAGGACTGTTTATCTCTTGTAAATATTTCATAATCCATACACCTTTCGTCTATCTTTCATAACGATACTGGTGTGAATATGTTTAAATTGTTGCAAACTGATCAGTTGGCCATATCGGAAAAGAACTTGATACGTACCAGTCTGATCTCGGTATCGGTATACTCCGGGAACTCTTCCTGTGCACTTTCCAGGCTATCTGTCTCCGCCTCCTTGAAGTATGCATAGATGTCCTGTAGTACGTCCTGATCCATCACTTCATTGAGAAAGTAGTCGATGTTGATCTTTGTACCCGAATAAACAATTGCTTCCACCTCGTTGAGCATTTCGCTGAAGTCGATACCTTTCGATTCCGCAAGGTCGTCAAGAGCAACCTTGCGGTCGATGGCCTGCACGATCGATACTTTCAGTTTCGATTTATTGGCGACCGTCTTTACACGCAGGTCTTCGGGACGGGTGATGTCATTCTCTTCCACATGTTTGCGAATGAGGTCTACGAACTCTTTGCCGTAACGCTTTGCTTTACCTGCACCTACACCCGGAATGTTTTGCAACTCTTCGAGGGTGATGGGATATGAGGTAGCCATCGCTTCCAGCGAGGAGGGTTGGAAGATGACGTAGGGAGGTACATTAAGTTTCTTCGACAATTTTTTCCTCAGGTCCTTCATCATCGAGAAAAGCACCGGATCGGCTGCACCGCCACTGCCTGCACCAGACCCCAGCACATCTGAAACTTCACTTTCCAAATCACCCATATCATCCTCATCTTCATCATCTCTGGTGATTTTAAATGAAACCGGGTTCTTCAGGAAATCTTTTCCTTTCTTGGTAATCTTGAGAATGCCGTAGTTCTCGATGTCCTTCTTCATGTAGTTGTCCAGAAGTGCCTGACGGATTACTGTCTCCCAGGTATCGGCTTCTTCATCTGATCCGGAACCGAATTCTTCCAGTTCGTTGTGTCCGTATGTCTCAATATCAGAAGTCTCTTTTCCGATCAGGAAATCGGTCAAGTAATCGGCTTTCTGTTTCTCTTTCAATACTGAAATCGCTTCCAATACCGTAATCAATAGTTCTTTCGCTTCCACTTTCTTCTTTGGATTTAAACAATTGTCACAATGCTCGCAGTTTGTTTCATAATAATCTTCACCGAAGTAATGCAACAGCATCTTTCTCCGGCACACCGATGTCTCGGCATATGCTGCTGTCTCCAGCAGCAGTTGTTTGCCTATCTCCTGTTCAGAGACGGGCTTGCCCTGCATGAAACGTTCCAGCTTCTGCAGGTCTTTTTCGGAATAGAAAGCAATACATCGGCCTTCCCTTCCATCACGTCCGGCACGTCCTGTCTCCTGGTAGTAACCCTCCAGACTCTTGGGTATGTCATAGTGAATGACGTATCGTACGTCTGGTTTGTCAATCCCCATGCCAAAGGCAATCGTTGCAACGATCACATCGGCCTTTTCCATCAGGAAGGCATCCTGGTTGGAGCTGCGTGTTGCCGCATCCATACCTGCGTGGTAGGGGAGTGCCCTGATATTGTTTGCCTGTAGGATCTCGGAAAAGTCATCCACCTTCTTTCGGCTCAGGCAATAGACGATACCCGATTTTCTTCCTTGTGATAGGATGTATTTGATGATCTCCCGGTCAATTTGCTCCGTCTTGGGTCTTACTTCATATTGCAGGTTGGGGCGATTGAAGGAAGATTTGAAGACGGCTGCATGACTCATTCCCAGGTTCTTTTGTATGTCATGTTGCACCTTTGGTGTTGCCGTGGCGGTCAGAGCGATGATGGGACGGGGAGAAATCTCACCGATGATGGGTCTGATACGCCGGTATTCGGGTCGGAAGTCATGTCCCCACTCGGAGATACAGTGGGCTTCATCCACCGCATAAAAGGAGATGGGAACAGAGCGTAGGAACTCCACATTCTCCACTTTGGTGAGTGATTCAGGTGCCACGTAAAGCATCTTTGTTTTGCCAGAAAGGATATCCCGTTTCACCTCTTCAATCTCCTGCTTGTTGAGAGAGGAGTTGAGGAAATGGGCAATACCGTCTTCTTCACTGAAATTGCGCATGGCATCCACCTGATTCTTCATCAGAGCAATCAATGGTGAGATGATGATGGCGGTACCTTCCATCAGCAGTGCAGGCAGCTGGTAACACAACGACTTGCCTCCCCCTGTCGGCATCAGTACAAACGTATCGTGGCCGGAGAGGATGCTTTTAATAATGGCTTCCTGATTGCCTTTAAAAGTATCAAAGCCAAAATATTTCTTTAAACCCTTGTGTATTGAATCTTGTTTTCCCATTGTGCCCATGTCCCTGCGATAAGAAGGTTGTCACCGAAAGGCTGATACAAAATTAAAAAAGTATTTCATATATACAATAACAAAAAGGGGAATGCAATAAAAAAACGCAGGGAGACCATGCGTTTTTTTCTGTTGGGAACCGCTTGTTTATAAGACAGCAGGTTTTGTACTATCCGTGGAACATCAAGAGCATTAGGCCACCCTCAGATGATGGTGGTCTGATTTTTCAAGTTGTTGTACGGCATATTTGCGGGTGACATGCAGTTTCTTCTTTTCTTCTGAGGGGATAGAGAACATGGCATCAATCATGATCGCCTCCACAATGGAACGCAAGCCACGTGCCCCCAGTTTGAATTCGATCGCCTTGTCCACGATATATTCATATGCTTCCTGCTCAAAGCTGAGTGCCACACCATCCATTTCGAACAGCTTCTGATACTGCTTGATGATTGAGTTCTTCGGTTCTATAAGAATACGAAGCAATGCCTCCCTGTCGAGTGGCTCAAGATAGGTGAGGATGGGGAGCCTGCCAATGATTTCGGGAATCAGACCGAACGATTTCAGATCCAATGGCGTGATATATTGCAGCATGTTGTCCCGGTCGATATTGGCTTTTTGGCTGCTGGCAGCGTAACCCACCACACGTGTGTTGAGACGCTGTGCGATTTTCTTGTCTATGCCATCGAAGGCGCCGCCACAGATGAAGAGGATATTCTTGGTATTGACTGCGATCATCCGTTGCTCCGGATGCTTGCGTCCTCCCTGGGGTGGTACGTTTACCACCGATCCTTCCAGCAGCTTCAGCAGCCCCTGTTGTACCCCTTCACCACTCACATCACGGGTGATGGAGGGGTTGTCGCTCTTGCGGGCAATCTTGTCGATCTCATCAATGAACACGATACCCCTTTCAGCTGCATTCACATCATAGTCAGCTACCTGCAGCAGACGGGTGAGAATGCTTTCAATGTCTTCCCCCACATAACCGGCCTCGGTGAGTACGGTGGCGTCGACAATGGTAAAGGGTACATGCAATAACTTGGCAATGGTGCGGGCCAGCAATGTTTTGCCCGTACCGGTGGCACCCACCATGATGATGTTCGATTTCTCAATTTCTACCTCATCCTTCAAATTCTTTTGCAGGATTCGTTTGTAGTGATTGTAAACTGCCACAGAAAGAAAACGTTTTGCATTCTCCTGGCGGATTACGTACTGATCGAGAAACTCCTTTATTTGTGCCGGCTTGGGTAGCGACTCAAGGTTGATCCCCAGGTCGTTCTTTTTATTGCCTTTGAAAGTTTCGTCAACGATTGCATGAGCCTGTTCAGCACACATGTCGCAAATGTAACCGGTCATGCCGGAGATCAACAGGTTGACCTCCTGCTCACTTCTTCCACAGAAACTGCAATGGTTGCTGCTATTTGACTTTTTAGCCATCGGGGTGTAATTATTTTCTTACCAGTACATCATCTACCATGCCATAGGCCTTAGCTTCGGCTGCAGTCATCCAGAAGTCACGGTCGGAGTCACGCGATACATCTTCAACCGGCTTGCCGGAGTGAGTGGAGATGATCTGGTAGAGCTCCTGCTTGATCTTGGCGATCTCACGAGCCGTAATCTCGATATCGGAAGCCTGGCCCTGAACACCTCCCAGAGGTTGGTGAATCATCACGCGCGAGTGGGTGAGTGCGAACCTTTTCTTTTCACTCCCTGCAACCAGCAATATGGCCGCCATGGAGGCTGCAATACCGGTACAGATGGTGGAGATGTTGCTCGATACGAACTGCATGGTGTCGTAAATACCCAGTCCGGCATATACTGAACCTCCGGGGGAGTTGATGTAGATTGAGATATCCTTACCGGGGTCGGCAGAGTCGAGGTAAAGCAGCTGTGCCTGGATCACGTTGGCTGTATAGTCGTCGATAGCTGTCCCCAGGAAGATGATGCGGTCCATCATCAGTCGTGAAAAGACATCCATCTGTGCCACGTTCAGTTGACGCTCCTCAATGATGGTAGGGGAGATGTAACCGCCACCCTGACTGGTGATGTTGATGTAGCTGTCCAGTCTGGAGCTGTTCATGCCCAGATGCTTTACCGCATATTTTCTAAAATCGTCTTGCATATTGCTCTTTATTAATTCAACAATGTGGAAATAAATCTGTAGTTGCAAAGATAGTGCCGGAATCTAAATTCCTGGAATCATTGACAGTTAATCCTCAAAAGAGAATTGACAAACAAATATATAACGAATTGTTGAATTTTAATCTGTTATGTCAGTTTATTCTTCTGATGCGTCTGTTGCCTCCGTTTCATCCTCCACCTCTTCATGGTGCGTATGGGAATGCTCGCTCATCAGATCGTTGAACGCTTTGGATTCAATATCTTGTTCAACGACAGTCACGTTGGCCTTCAGCCATTCGATTACCTTGTCCTCAGTGGCTCTTTCAACCAGGTTCTGAACCGTTTCCTCCTTTTCGAGCAGGCTCTTGGTGTAGTTCTGCAGTACATCAGCCGGCAGGTTGGTCATGCCATACTGTGCAAATTGTGCTTTGGCCACCTCGGCAGCCAGTGCTTCAATGTCCTGATACTCCACCTTGAGGTCGTTCTCTTCTACGATCTTCTGTTTGGCGATGTGGAACTTGAGGTCTTCCAGTATCTTTGGATAATCAACCTCCAACTGTTCCTCGGTACGTTCACTACTGCTCTCCAGCAACCAACGTTTCAGAAACGCGTCGGGGAAAGCGACATCCTTCATCTTCTCCACGATCAGATCCTTTGCCTGATGAATGAAGAGGTGGTCCACACTGGGTTTGAACTGACGTGTCAGCTCTGCTGATATCTTCTCCCGGAAATCTTCTTCCGACGTGGCTACTCCTTCTCCCAACACCTTGTCGAACAGCTCCTGGTTCATTTCGGCTTCCTTGTAACGGGTTACCTCCTTGATGTCGAAACGATAGTCGGAAGTGGTTTCGCCAACTTGCTCCTTGGTGGTCTGTAGCAGAGAGGCTACCTCGGCCTTGTTGTTGTCATATGCGTTCAGCGGGTTGAAAACAACGCTGGCACCTACCTTGGCGCCGATGAAGCTATTCCTTGTTGTCTCGTCTTTCACATAGGAGGGCATCAGGATGGCATTTTCAATCACCTCTCCCTCAGCTTTCACCTGCTCCCCATCCATCTCGGTGAGGGTTCCTTTAATCAGGTCCGTATCAATGGCTTCTTCCTCGATTGTTTCGTAGGTGCCATAGTTTTGGCGGTAGCCATCCATCTGCTTGTCCAGCAGGTCAGCCTCAAGCTTCACGTTGTACCAGGTCAGCTCGGTCTTCTTGTCGAGTGGCAACTCAAACTCCGGTGTGAGGGCTACATCGAAATAGAAGCTCATTGTCTCATCCTTCTCCAGGTCCACCTGCTTCTCTTCGCTGTCGTCAGCCATCGGTTCACCCAGTATCTTCAGTTTGTTCTCGCGAATGAAATTGCCCAGCTCGTCAGAGACAATCTTGTTGATCTCATCTACCAGCACCGCTTTGCCATACATTTTGCGGATCACGCCTTTGGGCACCTTGCCTTGGCGAAAGCCGGGGATATTGGCGCGCTGACGGTACTGATTCAGCGATTTTTCCACCTTTTCCTGATAATCCTCTTTTTCCAGTTCTATGACGATGGTACCGTTTACATCGCTCGTTTTATTCAGTGTCGACTTCATTGGGATGAATGATTTTTTTAAGTTGAAAGTAGGTATATTTCAACCGTTTGATATAGTTCTTGAAATAAGAGTGCAAAAATAGTGTTATTCTTCCAATCTGCAAAAAATATTTTGTTCCGCTCCCGCTCCTGTTTCCCGCCTCCCATCTCCTGAAAAATCCCTATCTTTGCAGCCAAAAGATATCGATTCATGTACAACCACCTTCATACAATAACTACAGGTAACCGGATCCTGCTTCTTTTCATGCTGATGCTGATAGGCTTGATCCTTGCAGGTGGTCTGATCACACTTATAGGAGCAGTGATCAATGGTAGTGATGGGGATGCTGTGGCGATGATCTATATCGGTACCGTGTTGCAGTCATTTATAGTCTTTGTGGTACCAGCATTCTTGCTCGCCTACAGTGTCGATAAGAATGCTTTCGGTTACCTGGGAATGAGTGACAACCGTAGATTGGGTCATCACACCCTTTACACGCTGGCCATCTTCCTCTTTTCCTACCCCTTTATCTCTTTTCTTTCACAATGGAACAGTCAGATGGTGCTGCCGGAAGCGTTCAGCGAGTTGGAAAAGACAATGCGCTCAATGGAAGATGCAGCGATGGAGACCACCAAGGTGATCCTCTCGCTCGACAGTGTGGGAGGCATGCTGCTCAACCTGCTGGTGGTGGCATTGCTGGCAGCGCTTTCCGAAGAACTCTTCTTTCGGGGAGCACTCCAACAACTGCTGGGAAAATGGCTCAATAGCGGTCATGCAGCCGTCTGGATCTCGGCGGCTATTTTCAGCCTGGTTCATTTCCAGTTCTACGGATTTCTCCCAAGAATGTTGCTGGGAGCATTGCTTGGCTACCTCTTTCTTTACAGTCGCAATCTCTGGATTCCAATTATCTTTCACTTTGTCAACAACGCTTCGGTGATCATCTTCCACTATTTCTGGGGTGATGCATCCTGGTTCCAGGAGCTGGATGAGCTTCCGCTCACCTTGCCTTTCCTGATCACAGCAGTGATGAGTGCGCTGGCCACGCTGCTGCTGTTTCATTCTTTTAAGAATAGGAATACAGCCACCGAACAACAGACAATAAACCAACAACAACAATGATACAAATCGCAAATACTTTACTCTCTGACGATATATTTGAAGCACAATTCATCTGTGACCTCTGCAAGTGCAAAGGTCAATGCTGTGTGGACGGCGAATCGGGAGCACCGCTCACCAGAGAGGAGCATGACAAGATAGAGGAGATCCTGCCCGTTATTTGGGACGATCTGTCACCCAAAGCGCAGCAGCTGATATCAGAGCAGGGAATCTCTTACAACGACACCGATGGTGAGTTGGTTACCTCCATCGTAAATGGAGAGGAGTGTGTTTTCACCTATTACGATGAGAACGGAATCTGCAAGTGTGCCATCGATACCGCATACAGAGAGGGGAGGATAGCGGTACAAAAACCAATATCCTGTCATCTCTATCCGATACGATTGACAGACTATGCCAATTATACTGCCGTCAATTACCACCAATGGTCAATCTGCAGGCCTGCTGTCAAGTTGGGGCGCAAGGAGGGGGTACCCCTCTACCGCTTCCTGCGGGAGCCCCTGATACGCAGGTTCGGTGAGGAATGGTACAATGAGGTGTGTGAAGCAGCTACGCTGCTAGAGAAATCGAAAGAATAACTTTTTTTGTAATTGTTTTCATTTTCTGAAATCTTTGTGCTATTTTTGCACATATATACTATAAATGTGCATATAAGGTGACATCAGCTATTCCAAAAACAAAAAAGAATCTTATTGATGTGGCTCGACTACTTTTCGCAAAAAAAGGGTTCGAGAATACCACAATGAATGATATTGCTGAAGCCTCGCAACGAGGCAGACGAACCCTCTACACCTATTTTAACAGCAAGTCTGACATTTACAAGGCCGTGATCGAGTCAGAACTGAATGTCCTTTACGGCAGACTGGAGGAGGTGCTTTCTCGTGACATTCCTGCCGATGAGAAGCTGATCCTGATGGCTTTCACCCGGTTGAGTGCCATCAAGGAAGTGGTGACCCGCAACGGAACCCTGCGGGCCGATTTCTTTAGGGACATATGGCAGGTGGAGAATGTACGGAAAGAGTTCGACCGGAAAGAGATTCACTTTCTGGAATCAATCATACAGGATGGTCTAGACAAGGGAATTTTCCAGTTGGAGGATGCCCGTCAGACTGCCGAGATCCTTCACTATGCCTTTAAGGGCTTGGAGGTGCCAACCATACGAGGAGCCATGCGACTCGATTATAACAAGAAAGAGGATAGAGAAATTATCGCCTGCATCCTCTTCAAGGGAATTTACACAAAAAAATGAATATTTATATGAAGTTACTGGAAGGAAAAACAGCTGTCATCACCGGAGCAGCCAGAGGAATCGGTAAAGCCATCGCACTCAGGTTCGCATCCGAAGGTGCAAATATTGCATTCACAGATCTGAGAATCGATGAGATGGGAGAGGCTACTGAGCATGAGATCTCCGCCATGGGTGTGAAATGCAAGGGATATGGTTCCAATGCCGCCGACTTTGATGATACCCACCGTGTGGTGGAAGAGATCGTGAAGGATTTTGGACGCATCGATATCCTGATCAACAATGCTGGTATCACCAAGGATGGTCTCATGATGCGCATGAGCGAGCAGCAGTGGGATGCGGTGATCAACGTGAACCTGAAATCAGCATTCAACTTCATTCATGCCATTACCCCCATCATGATGCGCCAGAAATCAGGTAGCATCGTCAACATGAGTTCTGTGGTGGGTGTCTCTGGCAACGCCGGACAGTCGAACTATTCCGCATCTAAGGCAGGAATGATTGGATTGGCCAAATCGATCGCCAAGGAGCTTGGCTCGAGAGGCATCCGTGCCAACGCCATCGCCCCGGGATTCATCATCACCGAGATGACCGGCGCTCTTTCAGAAGAGGTGCGCAACGAGTGGGCCAAGCAGATACCGCTACGTCGTGGAGGTACGCCTGAGGATGTTGCGAATGCGGCACTTTTCCTCGCCTCCGACCTTTCTTCGTACGTGAGTGGTCAGGTGATCAACGTCTGTGGCGGTATGAATACCTGATAGGGTATGACCGTATTGTACGAGGACAATCACATCATCATTGTAAACAAGTCACCGGGGGAGATTGTCCAAGGCGACAAGACCGGTGACAAACCTCTTTCAGATATTGTAAAGGAATATCTGAAAGAGAAGTACCATAAGCCTGGCAATGTCTTTTGTGGGGTGACACACCGTCTCGACCGGCCTACCAGCGGGGTGGTGGTGTTTGCCCGTACCAGCAAGGCGTTACCGCGGCTCAATGAGATGTTTCGCAAAGGTGAAGTTGACAAGACTTATTGGGCAGTGGTGAAAAACAGACCACCCCTGGAGGAGGATACATTGATCCACTACCTGATAAAGAATGAAAAGAACAACAAGTCAACCGCCTACCACAGTGAGAAACCCAATACGAAAAAGGCGGTATTGCATTACAGGCTGATCGCATCTTCAGATAATTATCACCTGCTGGAAATAAAACTGGAAACAGGGAGGCATCACCAGATACGTTGTCAGTTGGCGAAAATTGGTTGTCCAATCAAGGGAGATCTGAAATATGGGGCAGAACGTTCCAACCCTGATGGCAGCATCAGCCTTCATGCACGGAGCATCTCTTTTGTTCATCCGGTATCGAAAGAGCTGATCAATGTTACAGCACCACTGATGGATGACAATCTCTGGAAGGCTTTTGAGGAAGTTACCGGCCTATAGTGAGATGGCAACTTCAATAATCAAAATCGTTGCGCCTTTTTTTCTTCTCCCCAAGTTGCTTTTTCTTCTCCAATCGTTTTCTAACCGAGGCTGCTGTAGGCTTGGTCCTGTTTCTCTTTTTTACCGGTTTGAGGGCACTCGACAGTAGTTTTTCAAACTGACTGACTACTCTCTTCCTGTTCATTAGCTGGCTGCGTTCACTTTCGCAGGTAAGCAACAAGATTCCACTGTTCGTAATTCTATTTTTTAATTTCTCCGATAACAATTGCTTTTGTTCGTCGGTGAGCCATTGAGAACCTGATATGTCGAACAGCAGGATCACTTTTGTCTCTACCTTGTTCACGTTCTGGCCTCCACTACCGCTGCTGCGCGCAGTCTGAAAGGTACATTCAGCTACCAGTTTATTAAAGTCAATCGGCATATCATTTTTTCGTATGAACTGATAAGCAAAGATAGCTTTTTTGCGTTCACCTCCAGCCATGATGTACCATTGTTGCCGTTTTTTATGGTTTTTCGTTCTAACTGTTTGCTCAAAATAGTGTACATTTGCGCTACAAACATCAACCAAACTAAATAAAGCGAATGAAACCTACATTATTTGTACTGGCAGCAGGTATGGGCAGCCGTTACGGTGGTCTGAAACAGATGGACGGAGTCGGTCCCTCAGGTGAGACAATCATGGATTATTCAATCTATGATGCGGTGAATGCCGGTTTCGGTAAGCTGGTCTTCGTAATCCGCAAATCATTCGAAGCAGATTTCAGGGATAAGATCGTAAAGAAGTACGAGAAAAAGATACCGGTGGAACTGGTGTTCCAGGAGCTGGATGCACTGCCGGAAGGATTCACTCCCCATCCCGACAGGGTGAAGCCATGGGGTACCAACCATGCAGTGATGATGGGCAAGGAGGTAATCCAAGAACCGTTTGCCGTGATTAACGCCGACGATTTCTACGGTCGTGAGAGCTTCGCCATACTGGGTGATTATCTGAAGAAGTTGGCAGATAGCGAAAACCGTTACTGCATGGTGGGTTACCGTGTGGGCAACACGCTCTCCGAAAGCGGTACCGTGGCACGCGGTGTCTGTGAGACCGATGCAGAGGGTAACCTCACCGGTGTGGTTGAACGCACCCAGGTGATGCGGGTAGAAGGTCGTGTCAGTTACAAGGATGAGAACGATCAATGGGTGGCCATTGACGATCACACACCCGTTTCAATGAACATGTGGGGGTTCACTCCCGACTACTTCCGTTATTCAGACGATTTTTTCGTACAGTTCCTCAATGAGAATGCAGAAAACATCAAGGCTGAGTATTTCATTCCACTGCTGGTGAATCATCTCATTGTGGAAGGCCGCGTCAGCGTGAAGGTACTCGATACACCCTCTAGCTGGTTCGGTGTCACCTATGCCGAAGATCGCCCCTCGGTGGTGGCACGGCTGAAGGAGCTGGTAGAAAAGGGCATTTACCCCTCTCCCCTCTGGTAAAGCATAGGGAGCACTTTCCCTGAACCAACAGATTATGTGGTTAGACATCATCATCATTCTCCTGCTGATCCTGCTCAATGGCTTCTTTGCACTCTCTGAGATTGCCATCGTGTCAGCCAGAAAAAACAAGCTCGAGACAGAACGAAAAAAAGGAAGCAAGGGCGCCCGTCGCGCCCTCTCACTGCGTGCACAACCGGATAACTTCCTCTCGTCGGTGCAGGTGGGGATTACCCTTATTGGCATCATCAATGGTGCTTACGGTGGTCAGGCGTTTGCCGACTACCTGGTACCTTTCTTTGAACAGTTCCCCGCTATGGCTCCATTTGCCGATGCCATCGCCATGGTCGTGGTGGTCGTCCTCATCACCTATCTCTCCATTGTGATCGGCGAGTTGGTGCCCAAGACCATGGCACTGAACAATCCGGAGAAACTGGCAGTAGCTGTTGCTCCTGCCATCCATCTGGTGAGCATTGTCTTCTACCCGTTCGTGAAGGTACTCTCCTTCTCTACAAGTCTCATCAACAGGCTGATCGGCATCCGACCGCGCAGTGAGGTGGTCTCAGAGATGGAGCTGAGGGCAATGCTCAAGACTGCCTCCCGTGAGGGTGTGATTGATGCGGAGGAGAACATCATCCATGAGCAGGTGTTTTATTTCTCAGACAAGAAAGCTATACACCTCATGACACACCGCACCGATGTGGAGTGGGTAGACATCGACAAGAGCAGGGAGGAGATCATACGCGATCTGCTACAGACCAGGCACAGCAAGATTCTTGCCTGTCACGGCTCCATCGATGAGTTCGTCGGGACCATCACCGTGCGCGACCTGCTCCTGCGGCTCTACAACCGCGAAGCGTTCGAGATCGAGGCTCTGATCATGGAGCCAATCATCGTGCCCAATACCCTGCGGGCTCAAAAGGTGTTGGAGAACTTCAAGAACATACACAGGTTTGTGGCAGTGGTGGTTGACGAGTATGGCAGCCTTGACGGCATCATCACCATTCATGACATCTTTGAGAACCTGGTGGGAAACATCCCGGAGGAGAGTGATGAGCCGTCGGCCGATCCCCTCTTTTTTCAGCGCGACGAACACTCCGCGCTGGTGAGCGGTGAGGCTCCCATAGAGACCCTGACACGTCTCGACGAGGAGTTCATTGTCGATTTCGACAAGATCGATTACGCCACAGTGGCCGGTTTTGTGTTCGCATGCATCAACAAGATGCCTGTCGTGGGTGATACCTTTGAATATGACAATCTCCTTTTTGAAATAGTTGACATTGACGGCAACCGGATCGACAAGGTGTTGGTCACCAAAAAGAACAAATTGCAAACTGAATTTCTAAATAATTGATACAAACCAGATAAGATTGAATAGGAAGATTTTTTTGAATGGTGTTACCAGTAAGATAATATGTTAATTACTGGTTATATGTTATATAACACACATTTTGTTTAGGTCGTAAATGAAAACAGTGTTAATTTTACATCAATATTATAAAAGATCAATCTTCATCTCAATCTTATCTTTAAAACCAGGAGAATTACATGAAAGCAATGTATAGCAAATCCGGTTTGCTTGCGGAAGCATTTGAAAAAAATGTAGATGGCAGGCAAACCGGGTTATACACTTTGACAAACAAGAGAGGTTGTGAAGTTACTGTAACCAACTACGGTGCAAAGATCGTTTCGCTGATGGTTCCCGACAAGTCGGGTCAACTGACCGATGTGGTTTTGGGACATCCCTCAATAGATGATTACCTCACATCCCAGGAGCCCTATTTCGGAGCTGTATGCGGCAGGGTTGGAAACCGAATTGCCAAAGGTCAGTTTACCCTCGAGGGTGTCACATATCAACTTGCTGTCAACAATGGCCCCAATCACTTACACGGCGGATTAAAGGGATTCAATGCCTTGGTGTGGGAAGTGAAAAGTGTAAGCGATAGCAGCATAGAACTCTTCTACCTATCACCCGATGGAGAGGAGGGTTATCCCGGCAACCTCCAGGTCACCATCATCTACAACCTCACCGAGGACAATGCACTGGACATCATCTACAAGGCCGAGACCGACAAGACTACCATCCTCAACCTGACAAACCACTCCTACTTCAACCTCTCCGGACAGGGAGACCCCTCAATCGGAGATCACCTGCTCATGCTCAATGCTGAAACTTACCTGCCCACCGATGAGACCGCCATCCCTTATGGTGATCCACAGCCGGTGAAAGATACACCAATGGATTTTACTGAACCCTTCAGCATTGGTGAACGCATCAATGATGACTTTGAACAGCTCCACTTTGGCAATGGGTATGATCACACCTTCGTATTGGATAAACCATCGCCCGAAGATTATGCATATGCGGGTATCTGCGAATCACCCAAAACGGGTATCAAGATGGAGATCTATACCACTGAACCGGGTCTACAGCTCTACACAGGCAACTGGATGACCGGCAACTTCGCCGGCAAGCAGGGCAAGCATTATCCCTGCCGCTCGGCGGTATGTTTCGAGACACAACACTATCCCGACAGCATCAACAAACCAGACTATCCAACCACTCTTCTCCATCCCGGTGAGGAGTTCGAGTCACGTACAACCTATAAATTTACGGTATAAAACTGACGTTTCTTATTTCTATTAATCATTCAACAAAAGAATAAAATGACAAACAATCAGAACAAAAACATCGTTGCCATTGTCACAATGATGTTCCTCTTTGCAATGATCTCCTTTGTGACAAATCTTGCAGCACCCATCGGAGTGATTTGGAGTAACACCTTCGAGGGATCCAATTTCCTGGGAATGTTGGGTAACATGATGAATTTCGCTGCTTACCTTTTCATGGGAATTCCTGCCGGCAAGCTTTTAACCAAGATCGGTTACAAGAAGACTGCCCTCGTGGCAATTGCTGTTGGCTTTTTAGGAGTACTAATCCAGTATCTCTCGGGAGTGGTGGCCGCCGATGCAACATTGCTCACATTGCCCATGAACTTTGTTATCTATCTTCTGGGTGCCTTTGTTGCAGGTTTCTCCGTATGTATGCTCAACACGGTGGTGAACCCGATGTTGAACCTGCTTGGTGGAGGCGGTAACAAGGGAAACCAGCTGATTCAGCTGGGTGGTACTTTGAACTCGCTTGCCGGAACGCTTACACCCATGTTGGTAGGTGCCCTCATCGGTACCGTTTCAAAGAATACAGCCATTACTGATGTGAATCCTGTGCTCTTTATTGCACTGGGCGTTTTTGCAGCGGCCTTTCTAATCCTTTCATTTATTCCGATAAGCGATCCCGAAGTAAAATCGAACAAGGAGATCGTGTTTGAAAAAAGTCCCTGGGCTTTCCGTCATTTTATCCTGGGTACGGTGGCTATCTTTGTCTATGTAGGTGTGGAGATCGGCATTCCCGGTACCCTCAACTTTTACCTGGCCAATATCACCGATAAGGGAGCCGGTCTTGATCCTGCCAACGCAGCTACCATCGGTGGTTTTGTAGCCGGAACATACTGGTTCCTGATGCTCATTGGTCGTTTCATCGGCAGTCTGGTAGGAGGTAAGGTGTCGAGTCGCGTCATGCTCTCATCGGTGTCGGCATTGGCAATGCTCTTTATCATCATCTCTATCATCACACCGAAAACGGTTACCACGCTCATGCCCGTATTCACCGGTTCCTCATTTGCAATGACACAGGTTCCACTGAGTGCCCTTCTGCTTGTGCTCTGCGGGTTCTGTACTTCCATCATGTGGGGTAGTATCTTCAACCTTGCCGTAGAAGGACTGGGTAAGTATACGAAAGCCGCATCCGGCATCTTCATGATGATGGTTGTCGGTGGTGGTATCATACCATTAATACAGAACTGGGTTGCAGACATGTCGACCTATATGTTCTCATACATTGTTCCGCTCATTGGACTTGCATACCTGCTCTATTATGCATTGTTAGGCTCGAAGAATGTGAACAAAGACATCGTAGTAGATTGAAAATAGTATCATCCGGATCCCTGGCTCATATCAGTCGGGGATTCGTGATCATGTAAAATAACTGTCAATGAAAAAAGAAGAAATCATTCAAATTTTCCAAGATAAATTTGGTCAGAATAATCCCGAAGTATACACCTCTCCGGGACGCATCAACCTGATTGGTGAACATACCGATTACAATGGGAGCTTTGTCTTTCCCGGTGCCATCGACAAAGGCATGATCGCCGCCATCCGTTTCAACGATAGCGACAAGGTGAGGGCATATGCCGTCGACCTGGATGAGTATGCCGAGTTCGGTCTCAATGAGGAGGATCTCCCCAGCGAAGGATGGGCAAAGTTTCTCTTTGGCGTTTGCCGTGAGATCATCAAGCGGGGTGGCAGCGTGAAACCGTTCGACACCGCATTCTCGGGCGATGTGCCCCTGGGTGCCGGGATGTCCTCGTCGGCCGCACTCGAAAGCACTTACGCCTTTGCACTGAACGACCTGTTGCAACTGGGCATCGACAAGTTTGAGCTGGCCCGCATCGGTCAAAGCACCGAACACAATTATGTGGGTGTGAAGTGTGGCATCATGGACCAGTTCGCTTCCATCTTTGGCAAGAAAGGCCATCTCATCCGTCTCGATACCAAGTCGATGGAACATGCCTACTTCCCATTCGACCCAGAAGGTTACAAGCTGGTGTTGCTCGACACGGTGGTGAAACATGAACTGGCCTCATCGGCCTACAACAAACGGCGCGAGTCATGCGAACACGCAGCCCGTACCATTGCCAAACGCCACCCTGAGGTTGAATTCCTGCGTGATGCATCGATGGAGATGCTCAAGGAGGTGAAAGATGAGATCTCTGCGGAAGACTACATGCGTGCCGAATATGTGATTGAAGAGACACAGCGGGTGAGAGATGTGAGCGATGCACTGCAACGGGGCGACTATGAAACCGTAGGGCAGAAAATGTATGAAACGCATCACGGCATGAGCAAGCTCTATGAGGTAAGCTGTGAGGAACTTGATTTCCTCAACGATGTGGCCCGTGAACATGGCGTCACTGGTTCTCGCGTGATGGGTGGAGGCTTTGGAGGCTGCACCATCAACCTGGTGAAAGATGAGCTCTACGACTCTTTCATCAGTGATGCCAAAGCACAGTTCAAGGCCAAATATGGACATGAGCCCAAGGTATACGACGTGGTAATCAGCGACGGTGCCCGCAAGCTGTAAGAACTCTTAAAATTATTGAGAGTTGGGAGTTGGGATTCATTGCAAAGAGGGTCTCCTCCCAACTTTTCTTTTTTTGATTATTTTACTTTAATGTGACATGTTACCAGCATATTACTCCAATTACAGTCGTTTCCTGATTGCCGTCGATTGCATCATCCTTGGTTTCCGCAACAAGGAGCTGCATCTGTTGTTAACCCGCCGCCCAGTAGAACCGATGAAGAACGAATGGTCACTGATGGGAGGATTCATGGATGAACAGGAGAGCCTGAATGAAGCCGCTGAGAAGATCCTTTTCAGATTCACCAGGCAGAAAAACATATACATGGAGCAGGTAGGCGCTTACGGTGACCTGCACAGGGACACCGGTGACAGGGTCGTCTCCGTCGCCTTCTTCGGGCTGGTGAAGATGGAACAGTTCGACACTTCTCTTGCGAAGGAGTATGATGCCACGTGGGTGAACATCAACGAGCTGCCACACATGGTGTTCGACCACAACAAAATGGTGGGTGATGCACTGAGACTGCTCCGGTACAAGGTCTCAACCGAGCCGGTGATCTTCAATTTCTTCAGGGAGAAGTTCACACTGCCCGTATTGCAGGAACTCTATGAGGCCATTTTCCAGATGCCACTCGACAAGCGCAACTTCCGGAAGAAGCTGACCACAATGGATCTGTTGGACAAGCTGGAGGCCAAAGACAAGGAGAGTTCCAAACGGGGGGCCTATTACTACACCTTCAACCCCGATAAATATGCGTTGTTCCTGAAAAATGGAAAACGATTCTCACTCTGAAAGAGGAGCTCCTTAATTCTTCAGGTAGTAGTTCACCGTTGTCACCACCCGTATGTTTTTAATGTATGGGGTGTTGGCATCCCTGTCGCTGATGGTGAACTGTCCCTGTGAAGCATCGCGAATCTTGCCCAGCTTGCTGCCCGAGTCCACTGCAAACTTCTCGGCGGCCTCACGTGCATTCTTTGTGGCCGTCTCTATCATATCGGGCTTGATCTTATTCAATCCGGTAAACTCGTATAGGATGTTGTAACGGTAATCACCGCCGGTGATGGCCACACCCTGCTTCAGCAGCTCCGTCTGCTCGGATATCAGCCTACGCACCTTCTCCACGTCACCAGAGCTGACGGTGATCACCGAGGTGGCGTTGTAACGGTACTGCGGTGCCTGCGCCGCATAACGCTCCGCCTCCATGTCAATGATTTCCGGTGGTGAGACGCTGATCTCCTCATCACTGATGCCGTTTGTTTTCAAAAAGGTGACGATGGTGTTGTTTTTTGTTTGAATGTTGTTGTAGAGTGAGAGCAGGTCGTTTCCGATATCCTTGTACATCAGGGGCCACACAACCTTGTCGGCCACCACCTCCATCTCTGCCAGTCCTTTCACGCTCACCACGCGGTCTCTTTCCTTGAAACTGTCAATACCCGAGCGAATCATGTATCCCAGCAGGGTGATGCCCACTGCAATGATCGCTGCTTCAATGATCCTGTTTTTCATACGTGCAATTTTTTTGAATCCCTTTCAATGCAAAGATAATCATCTTTGTGGAATTAGTGAATTTTCAAAAAAAAAATGCTACATTTGGCTTCCAATAATCAAAACGATACAATAACAGGTTATGGTACGACTCAAAAAGAGCACGGCACAGTTGCTGGCAACCCTTTCCGGGCTTCTCATTGCTGCCGGTTTTATGCTTTTCGGATACCTGATGGGGTGGGAGTACCTGCTCGGATTCTTCCCCATCATCACCATCGTGGTGATCATCGTGGGGGTGGTGTTATGGATCCTTGGTCTCAGCAACGAGAAGAAAGAGCACCGCGAGGAGTGAGCCGAAGCAGTTCACAAGGAACAATTGTTGTCAATTTGTTAAAAAAAAGGGGTGATTGCTGATTGTTTGTTTCTCTTTTCGCTTTTTTTGCTATCTTTGTATTCCGATATCAGTAAGGTTCAATTCAACATAACATTTCAGGCACTATGCACAAATACAAGCCGGTGCGATTGATCCTTGAAAACGGGATGGTTTTTCACGGACAATCGTTTGGAGCTGAACAAGCCACATCGGGAGAAGTTGTTTTCAACACCGCAATGGTCGGTTATCCCGAAAGCCTCACAGACCCCTCCTACGAAGGACAGATTTTAACACTCACATACCCCATCATCGGAAATTACGGAGTTGCCGCCAAAAGCGAAACAGACGCAATTTCCGATTTTTTTGAATCCCACCGCATCCATGTGCGCGGTCTCATCGTGCAGGACTACTGCGAGGAGCACTCACACTGGAACAGTGTGGAGAGCCTGGGGCAGTGGCTCCGCGAGGAGGGTATCCCCGGCATCAGCGGCATCGACACCCGCATGCTCACCAAGGTACTGCGCGAGAAGGGCTCCATGCTGGGCAAGATCGTCTACGACCGGGATGATGAGGTGGAATACTACGATCCCGAACAGGAGAACCTGGTGGCGAAGGTGAGCTGCAGGGAGGTGATCGAATATGGAGCAGGCGAGAAAACGGTAGTGCTGGTCGACTGTGGCGTGAAGCTCAACATCATCCGTGAGCTGCTCAAACAGAAGGTGCGGCTGGTACGCGTGCCGTGGGACTACGACTTCAGTACCCTCCACTACGACGGACTCTTCATCTCCAACGGACCGGGCAACCCCGATTACTGTGCCCCCACGGTGGCACATATCCGTGAGGCGATGCGGCAGGAGAAGCCCATCTTTGGCATCTGCATGGGCAACCAGCTGCTGGCAAAGGCGGCCGGTGCCGACACCTACAAGCTGAAGTACGGACACCGCAGTCACAACCAGCCGGTACGCAAGGTGGGTAGCAACCAATGTTTCATCACCTCGCAGAACCATGGCTACGCTGTCGACGAGTCGCTGTTGAGCAACGAGTGGGAACCCTATTTCGTGAATATGAACGACGGCACCAACGAGGGCATACGGCACAAGAGCAAACCCTTTTTCTCGGTGCAGTTCCATCCCGAGGCAACCGGTGGACCCACCGACACCCGCTTCTTCTTCGAAGATTTTGTACAGTTGCTTTAAACAGGAGGAATAAGATGAACAACAACATAGAACCCCACCACAATACAACCATTTCCCCCAACGAGTCGGCACCTGCCGGTCGCATGCATGTGAAGAAAGCGTTGATCCTCGGCTCGGGGGCCCTCAAGATCGGTGAGGCGGGCGAGTTCGATTACTCCGGCTCGCAGGCACTCAAGGCATTGCGCGAGGAGGGTGTAGAGACCATCCTCATCAACCCCAACATCGCCACGGTGCAGACCTCCGAAGGATCTGCCGACAAGATCTACTTCCTGCCGGTGACACCCCTCTTCGTAGAGAAGGTGATCGCCCGCGAGCGGCCCGATGGCATCCTGCTTGCCTTCGGTGGCCAGACAGCCCTCAACTGCGGCGTGGAGCTATACAAGACGGGTGTCTTTGAAAAGTACAACGTAGCCGTGCTGGGCACACCGGTACAGGCGATCATGGACACTGAAGACCGCGACCTCTTCGTGAAGAAGCTGGACCAGATAGGGGTGAAGAGCATCAAGAGCTTTGCCGCCGCCACTATGGAGGAGGCGCTGACGGCTGCCCGCACACTCGACTACCCCGTCATTGTACGCGCCGCCTACGCACTCGGGGGACTGGGCTCCGGCTTCTGCAACAACGAGGAGGAGTTGCACGCCCTCGCTACCAAGGCATTCAACTACTCCGACCAGCTCCTCATCGAGAAGTCGCTCAAAGGGTGGAAAGAGATCGAGTATGAGGTGGTGCGCGACCGTTACGACAACTGCATCACCGTCTGCAACATGGAGAACTTCGACCCGCTCGGCATCCATACCGGCGAGAGCATCGTGGTGGCCCCCTCGCAGACACTCACCAACAGCGAGTACCACAAGCTGCGGGAGCTCGCCATCCGCATCATCCGCCATATCGGCATCGTGGGCGAATGCAACGTGCAGTACGCCTTCGACCCCGAGTCGGAGGACTACCGCGTGATAGAGGTGAACGCCCGTCTGAGCCGCTCCTCGGCACTCGCCTCCAAGGCTACAGGCTACCCGCTGGCGTTCGTGGCAGCCAAGCTGGGACTCGGCTACGGACTGTTCGACCTGAAGAACTCGGTCACCCGCTCCACCAGCGCCTTCTTCGAGCCGGCACTAGACTACATCGTGGTCAAGATCCCCCGCTGGGACTTGGGCAAGTTCAGCGGCGTCTCCAAAGAGATTGGCTCCTCCATGAAATCGGTAGGTGAGATCATGGCCATCGGTCGCACCTTCGAGGAAGCCATTCAGAAAGGGCTTCGCATGATTGGTCTGGGCATGCACGGCTTCGTGGAGAACAAGGAGCTGAAGATCGACGACATCGACAAGGCGTTGCACGAACCCACCGACCAGCGCATCTTCGTCATCAGCAAAGCGTTCCGCAAGGGATATACCGTAGATGAGATCCATGCACTGACAAAAATCGACAAGTGGTTCCTGCGCAAGCTCCATCGCATTGTACAAACGGCGGAAACGCTGGAAGCATACCAGCCGGAAACGATCGACTTCAGCACAGCACAAAACAACGGGTTCGACGAGCTGCTGCAACTTGCCAAGCAACAGGGCTTCTCCGACTACCAGGTGGCACGTGCACTTTGGAAAGAGCAGGTCAGCGACGAGGCACCCCTCACAATCCGCAGCTACCGTAAAAAGCGCGGGCTGCTGCCCGTGGTCAAGCAGATTGATACCCTCGCGGCCGAGTACCCCGCACAGACCAACTACCTCTACCTCACCTACAACGGCACCGAGAACGATGTCCACTATTTGGGCGATCACCGCTCGGTGGTCGTCCTGGGCTCCGGAGCCTACCGCATCGGCTCCTCGGTGGAGTTCGACTGGTGCTCGGTGAATGCCCTCAACACGGTGCGCAGCGAGGGCTACCGCTCGGTGATGATCAACTACAACCCGGAGACCGTCTCCACCGACTACGACATGTGCGACCGGCTCTACTTCGACGAGCTCTCCTACGAGCGGGTGATGGACATCATCGAGCTGGAGAACCCCCACGGGGTCATCGTCTCGGTGGGAGGGCAGATCCCCAACAACCTGGCGGTGAAGCTCGACGACGCTGGCGTGAGGCTGCTGGGCACCTCCGCCAGGAGCATCGACAACGCCGAAGACCGGCACAAGTTTTCCTCCATGCTCGACCGGCTGGGCATCGACCAGCCCCGCTGGCAGGAGCTCACCACGCTCGACCAGATACACCGCTTCGTGGATGAGGTGGGCTTCCCCCTGCTGGTACGCCCCTCCTACGTGCTCTCCGGGGCGGCGATGAACGTCTGCTCCAACAGGGATGAGCTGGAGCGCTTCCTGACGCTGGCCACCGAGGTGTCGGCCAAATATCCTGTAGTGGTCTCCGAATTCGTGGAGGAGGCCAAGGAGATCGAGATGGATGCCGTGGCGCAAAATGGAGAGCTGGTGGTCTACGCCATCTCCGAGCACGTGGAGTTCGCGGGTGTCCACTCCGGCGATGCCACCATCCTCTTCCCCGCGCAGAAGATCTATGTGCAGACCATCAGGCGCATCAAGCAGATCACACGTGAGATTGCGAGGGCACTCAACATCTCGGGACCTTTCAACATCCAGTTCCTGGCAAAGGAGAACGACATCAAGGTGATCGAGTGCAACCTGAGAGCGTCAAGATCGTTCCCGTTCGTATCGAAGATATTGAAAATAAACTTTATAGAGCTTGCTACGAAAGTGATGCTCGAGATCCCCGTAGAGCAACCCGAGAAGTCCGCCTTCGACCTCGACTATGTGGGAATCAAAGCCTCCCAGTTCTCCTTCACCCGCCTGCAGAAGGCAGACCCCGTGCTGGGAGTGGATATGGCCTCAACCGGAGAGGTGGGGGCCATCGGCACCCATTTCGACGATGCGTTGCTCACCGCCATGCTGGCTGTCGGCTACCGCATACCCAAAAAGAACATCATGGTCTCCTCCGGTGGTAGCCGTTCGAAGGTGGACCTGCTGGATGCCTGCCGCCTCCTGCAGCAGAAGGGATACAACCTCTTCGCCACGGGCGGCACACAGCGGTTCCTTGCTGAGAATGGCGTGGAGAGCACCTATGTGGCCTGGCCCGACGATGAGGAAGCAGCGCTGAAGGTGAACGACATGATCGCGGAGAAGCGGTTCGACCTGGTGATCAACATCCCGAAGAACCTTACCGAGCGGGAGCTGACAAACGGCTACCGCATCCGCCGCGGCGCCATCGACTACAACATCCCGCTCATCACCAACGCGCGACTGGCCAGTGCCTTCATCAAGGCCTTCTGCCGCATCACGGTGGATGAGATCGGCATCAGCCACTGGGGGGAGTATAGCTAGTTAGCTGTAAGCTGTAAGCTGTTAGTTGAACAAGGGAAAGAAGATAGAAAAAAATTATAAAGCAAAGAAACAGTTTAAGAATGGACCAATCAATCAAGAAAGTTGTATTACTGGGCTCGGGAGCCCTGAAGATCGGACAGGCGGGTGAGTTTGACTACTCCGGTTCGCAGGCATTGAAGGCAATGCGCGAGGAGGGCATCGAAACCATCCTGATCAATCCCAATATCGCTACCATACAGACCTCGGAGGGGGTGGCCGACAAGGTCTACTTCCTGCCCATCACCCCCTACTTTGTGGAGAAGGTGATCGAGAAGGAGCAGCCCGATGGCATCCTGCTCGCCTTTGGCGGCCAGACAGCCCTCAACTGCGGTACCGAGCTCTACCAGAGCGGCGTGCTCGCCAAGCATGGGGTGAAGGTGCTGGGCACCACCGTTGAGGCGATCATGATCACCGAAGACCGCGACCTGTTCGTGAAGAAGCTGGACGAGATTGAAGTCAAGACACCCCTGTCGCACGCTGTGGAGAGCCTGGAGGATGCCCTTCGTGCGGCGCATGAGATAGGATTCCCCATCATGGTACGCTCCGCCTACGCCCTTGGCGGTCAGGGATCGGGCATCTGCAACAACGAGGAGGAGTTCGTGGAACTCTGCAAGAGCGCCCTCTCCTTCTCCAACCAGATCCTGGTGGAGGAGAGCCTGAAGGGGTGGAAGGAGATCGAGTTCGAGGTGATCCGCGACAAGAACGACCACTGTTTCACGGTAGTACCTATGGAGAACTTCGACCCGCTGGGCATCCACACCGGTGAGAGCATCGTGGTGGCACCCATCATCACACTGGCAAAGGAGCAGATCGCACTGCTGGAAGATATCGCACGCCGCACCGTACGCCACATCGGCATCGTGGGTGAGTGCAACATCCAGTACGCCTTCAACGCCGAGACAAACGACTACCGCATTATCGAAATCAATGCCCGCCTGAGCCGCTCCTCGGCGCTCGCCTCCAAGGCGTCGGGCTACCCGCTGGCCTTCGTGGCCACAAAGCTGGCACTAGGCTATTCCCTCGACCAGATCGGCGAAATGGGAACCCCCAATTCGGCCTATGTGGCACCCTCCGTCGACTACATGATCGTGAAGATCCCGCGGTGGGACCTCAACAAGTTCTACGGCGTGAGCCACGAGATAGGCTCCTCGATGAAGTCGGTGGGAGAGATCATGTCCATTGGTCAGTCGTTCGAGGAGATCATCCAGAAAGGACTCCGCATGATAGGGCAGGGGATGCACGGCTTCGTGGGCAACAGGGAGATGATCTTCGACAATGTGGAAGAGTCGCTCGCCCGGCCTACCGACATGCGCATCTTCGCCATTGCCGACGCCTTCGAAAAAGGATATACGGTGGCTCAGATCGAGGAGCTGACAAAGATCGACCGCTGGTTCCTGGAGAAGCTGGAGAACATTCACAATTACTCGAAGGTGCTCTCCACCTACAACAAGATAGAAACGCTGCCGGCGGAGGTGCTGCAAGAAGCCAAGCGGCTCGGCTTCTCCGACTTCCAGATCGCACGCTTCGTGGAGGATCCCGAGGGCAATCTGGAGGAGGATCTGATTCGTGTGCGCAGCCGACGCAAACAGCTGGCGGTGTTGCCGGTGGTACGCCGCATCAATACGGTTGCCTCCGACCACCCCGACAAGACCAACTACCTCTACTTCACCTACGGCTCCGACAAGGCATACACCCCCCACCGCGAGGAGGGAGAGACGGTGATCGTGCTGGGCTCCGGTGCCTACCGCATCGGCTCCTCGGTGGAGTTCGACTGGTGCTCGGTGAATGCCGTGCAGACCGCACGTGAGCTCGGCTACCAGTCGGTGATGATCAACTACAACCCGGAGACGGTCTCCACTGACTACGACATGTGCGACCGCCTCTACTTCGATGAGCTTACCTTCGAACGTGTACTCGACGTCATCGACATCGAAACACCCAAGGGCGTCATCGTCTCCGTGGGGGGACAGATCCCCAACAACCTGGCCATGAAGCTGCACCGGCAGGAGGTACCCATCCTGGGCACTTCGCCCCTCTCCATCGACCGGGCTGAGAACCGTCACAAGTTCTCTGCCATGCTCGACGAGCTGGGCATCGACCAGCCCCGCTGGAAGGAGCTCACCAGCTTCGACGAGATCGACTCGTTCGTCGAGGAGGTGGGTTTCCCCGTACTCATCCGCCCTTCCTACGTGCTGTCGGGTGCCGCCATGAACGTCTGCTACGACAGGGAGCAGATGCACACCTTCCTGCAGCTGGCCGCCAATGTCTCCAAGGAACATCCCGTAGTGGTCTCCTCCTTCATGCAGAACGCCAAGGAGATCGAGTTCGATGCCGTGGCCCGCGAAGGGGAGGTGGTGGAGTACGCCATCTCCGAGCATGTAGAGTTTGCCGGTGTCCACTCGGGCGACGCCACACTTGTCTTCCCCGCACAGAAGCTCTACTTCGAGACGATGCGCCGCGTGAAGAAGATCTCCAAGCAGATCGCAAGGGCACTCAACATCTCCGGACCGTTCAACATCCAGTATCTTGCCAAGAACAACGAGATCAAGGTGATCGAATGCAACCTGCGTGCATCGCGCTCGTTCCCCTTTGTCTCGAAGGTGCTGAAACAGAATTTCATTGATACTGCCACCCGCATCATGCTCGATGCCCCCTTCCGCAAACCCGACAGCTCGGTGTTCGACCTAGACTACATCGGCGTGAAGGCGTCGCAGTTCTCCTTCTCCCGCCTCCAGAACACCGACCCGGTGCTGGGTGTGGACATGTCCTCCACCGGCGAGGTAGGATGCATCGGTGAAGATTTCCACGATGCCATCCTCAAGTCGATGCTCTCCGTCGGCTACCGCTTCCCGCAAAAAGAGAAGGGTATCCTCATCTCCTCCGGCGAGGTGAAGTCGAAGGTGGACCTGCTGGAGGCCTGCAAGCTGCTGGGCGAACAGGGTTACAAGCTCTACGCCAGCCATGGCACACAGAAGTTCCTCGAGGAGAACGGCATCCCCGCCACCGATGTCAACTGGCCCGATGAAGATGGTGAGAACAACATCCGCCAGATGATCGCCGACAAACGGTTCGACCTGATCATCAACATCCCGAAGGATGTGACGCGCCGGGAGCTGACAAACGGATACATCATCCGCCGCGGTGCGGTGGACTACAACATCCCGCTGATCACCAACTCGCGACTGGCCAGTGCCTTCATCACCGCCATCTGCAAGATGGGTGAGGAGGATATCGAGATCAGAAGCTGGAACGAGTATTGAGACCAGCATAAAAATAAGAAGTCCGGGCGTAAGACCCGGACTTCTTCATTATAAGGGGTATAAGTTCTTTTTATGGAGTGTCAGTTCGTTTAAGGGGGTTGTACGATCAACTCTTCTGCTGGTACTTGAACCGCTTGATGCTCCGCTTGGGTGTTTTCTCAAACTCCTCGTCCCGCAGGCGGAAGGAAGCGATCTTGCTGTAATTGGGCAGCTTGCCGTTGATCTCGTCGATCAGCTTCCCGAAGAGGTGTTCCATCTGATGGCTGTCGATGCCATGCTCCTTCATCACATCCATGTCGGGCACGATCAGTGCCACAATCTTTTTGTTCTCCTCAATTGCAAGCGATTCGCTCACATAGGGCAGGGCGTTGATCTTCTCCTCGATCTCCTCGGGGTAGATGTTCTGTCCCGAGGGTCCCAGGATCATGTTCTTGTCCCTGCCGCGTATGTAGACATAGCCCTCGCTGTCCAGCACCCCCAGGTCGCCGGTCTTCAGCCAGCCATCCTCGGTGAAGGTATGCTTCGAGGCCTCCTCGTTCTTGTAGTATCCCTGCATCACGTTGACGCCCCTCACCTGTATCTCACCCACCGTGTTGTGTGGATCATCAGAGTCGATGCGCACCTCCATTCTGTCCACCACCTTGCCACAGGAGTGCTCCTTGAACTCGGTCCAGTAGGAGTAGGAGATCAGCGGCCCGCATTCGGTCATGCCGTAACCCACCGTGTAGGGGAAGCGCACCTTGCGGAGGAACTTCTCCACGTCGGGGTTGATGGCGGCACCGCCAATCACCACCTCGTTGAGGTTGCCGCCGAACGCTTCGATCATCGATTTTCTCACCTTGGCATAGACCAGCTGGTTGAGCAGCGGTACTTGCGACATCACCTTCGCGGCACCTTTCTGTAACTTGGGCAGCACGCTTTTGTTCACGATCTTCTCGATGATGAGCGGCACGGCCAGCACCAGCTTGGGCTTCACCCTGGCAAAGGCGTCGAGCAGTACCCTGGGTGAAGGAGTCTTGCCCAGGAAGTGGATATGACAACCCATGGAGATGGAGTTGAGGATCTCGAAGGCCAGTCCGTAAGTGTGTGCCATGGGCAGCATGCAGACGATGTTGTCGCCGGCGTGTATAAACTCCAGGCAATCGTTCGCGAACTTGGTGTTCGACCAGAGGCTGCGGTAGGGAATCATCACCCCCTTGGGGCTGCTGGTGGTACCCGATGTGTAGTTGATCACCGCCAGCTCCTCAGGCTTGTCTGTACGGAAGGAGATGTCGTTCACGAAGAAGCCCCTGGCATACTTGTCTTCAAAAAACTTCTCCGCATTTGCCGCGAAGGATTGCAGCGTCTCGGAGGTGGTAGTCAGCAGTGCAAAGTTGTCGAGCGAGAAGACCGTCTCCACCTTGGGAAGCTTTTTGTGCTCCAGCTCCTTCCAGATACTCTCATCCGAAAAGAAGAGCTTCGAATCGGAATGATCCACGATGAACTGCACGCTATCCGTGTCGAACTCATGCAGGATGCTCACGGCCACCGCCCCGTAGGAGAGGGTGGCGAAGAAGGCAATCGCCCAGTTGGCAGAGTTCTTCCCGCAGAGGGAGATCTTGTCTCCCCTCTCCACGCCGGCCTCCTTGAAAAAGTCGTGCAGGCGGTCGATCTCCCGGGCAAAATCTTTATATTTGTAGGTCTTGCCCTGGAAATCGGTCATTGCAGGCAGCTCCCAGTGGGTGCGAATGCTCTGATCAATAAGGTTTAAAAAGCTGTTTTGGTTCATATTTCATTCCTTTAAATTAGTCCAAGTTACATCGAGCCAAAATGAGAGTGTCCACCACTGTGAGCAGGCACATTCTCATCTGCCTCTCACAAAAATAGGGGAAATATCTGTCATAACATTGCGGAATGAGTTTTTTGTGGAGAAATTCACATTCGGGGTTGCCGCTCATTTGTCGCATAATATTTCGCCGTTTGGTTTTTTTTGGTAAATTTACGGCGTGGATTCAAAACGCCACCCATATTGCACAATTAACCCTTAAAGTATTTACATATTATCTGCAAACATTATGTCATCAAAAATCTCAAGAAGAAAGTTTCTGGAAGCAGGTGCATTTGCCGCTGCCGGATTGACCATCGTACCCTCCACGGTGCTGGGTAAGAACCTGGGACACACGGCCCCCAGCGATAAGCTGAACATTGCCGGTGTCGGCGTGGGTGGCATGGGCTTCAGCAACCTGAAAAACCTGGAGAGCCAGAACATCGTGGGACTCTGCGACGTGGACTGGAAGTACAGCAAACGTGTGTTCGACTACTTTCCCAATGCGAAGAAGTTTTACGACTATCGTAAGATGTATGAGGAGCTGGGCAAGTCGATCGATGCCGTTGTCATCGCCACCGCCGACCATACCCATGCCATAGTAGCAGCCGATGCCATGACAATGGGCAAGCATGTGTTCGTGCAGAAGCCGTTGACACACAGCGTTTATGAATCACGTCTGCTCACAAAGCTGGCAAAGAAGCACAAGATAGCCACCAGCATGGGCAACCAGGGTTCCTCCGGTGCCGGCGTACGTCAGGTGATTGAGTGGATTCAGGATGGACAGATTGGCGAGGTGACAAAAGTAGAGGCTTTCACCGACCGTCCCATCTGGCCACAGGGATTGATGACACCCAAGGAAGCACACAAGGTGCCCCGCACGCTCGACTGGGATCTCTTCATCGGACCCGCCAACAAGCGACCCTTCAACGAGATTTATCACCCCTGGAACTGGCGCGGATGGTGGGACTTCGGTACCGGCGCCCTCGGCGACATGGCCTGTCACATCCTCCACCCCGTGTTCAAGAGTCTTAACTTGGGATACCCCACCAGGGTGCAGGGATCGTCCACCATGCTGCTGACCGACTGTGCTCCCAACGCGCAGATGGTGAAATATCTCTTCCCCCAGCGCGACAACCTGCCGAAGGTGGCCATGCCCGAGGTGGAAGTCATCTGGTACGATGGCGGACTGCAGCCCATGCGTCCTGAAGGTGTTCCTGCCGGCAAGAACCTCAACGATGCAGGTGGTGGCGTCATCTTCCACGGATCGAAAGACACCCTCATCTGCGGATGCTACGGTAAGGACCCCTGGCTGGTCTCCGGTCGCAAGCCCAACTCACCCAAGACGCAGCGTGAGGTGACCCTCTCGCACGAGATGGACTGGGTACGTGCCTGCAAGGAGAGTCCCGAGAGCCGTGTGGAGACAGCCTCTCCCTTCTCGGAAGCAGGGCCCTTCAATGAGATGGTGGTGATGGGTGTGCTGGCCGTACGGTTGCAGTCGCTCAACCAGGAGTTGCATTGGGATGGTGCGAACATGCAGTTCACCAATATCCCGCAAGATGCTACCATCCAGACCATCATCGAAGATGGCTTCAAGATTACCGACGGTCACCCCACCTTCAACAAGACAATGACCGACCCGGTGAATGCGGTGGCGTATGCCAACGAGATGATCAAGCACAGCTACAAGAATGGCTGGCAGCTGCCGGCGATGCCCAAATAAACAATTTCGTTTCAAGTTTAGTCATATAAAAAAGAGTGTTTTTATGAAAAAAGTTTTTTATCTGTTTGGTTTATTCATTTTATCAGGAATGATTTTTATGTCATGTACCAACGCAAGCAAGAAGACAAGTGAGTCGGAGGCAGCCACCGAAGTTGCCGCTGCCGACGAAGGATGGATCTCCCTGTTCAACGGGGAAGATTTCACCGGCTGGAGAGGTTACAACCGCACCGACATGCCGGCAGCCTGGACCATCGAAGATGGCGCCATCAAGATTAACGGATCGGGCATGGGAGAAGCCGGAGCAGCCGATGGTGGCGACATCATCTTCGACCGTAAGTTCAAGAATTTCGAGCTCACCTTCGAGTGGAAGGTATCGGAAGGAGGCAACAGCGGACTGTTCTATCTCGCACAGGAGGTAGAGGGCAAGCCCATCTATGAATCCTCCCCCGAGTACCAGGTACTCGACAACGAGCGTCACCCCGATGCCCGCCTGGGCAAGGATGGCAACCGTCAGTCCGCCTCCCTCTATGACCTTGTTCCTGCCGTTCCGCAGAATGCAAAGCCTGCCGGCGAATGGAACACCGGAGGAGTGTTGGTTTACAAGGGCACAGTTGTCCACTCGCAGAACGATGAGAACGTAGTTGAATATCACCTCTGGACCGATGCCTGGAAAGAGATGGTAGGCAACAGCAAGTTCAAGGATTGGCCCAACTTCCTCAACGCCGGTGGCGAGAACCAGGAAGGTTTCATCGGCCTGCAGGACCATGGCGATGATGTATGGTTCCGGAACATCAAACTAAAAGTCCTCGATTAACACATAACACACCGCGAATCATTCAGCCTCGGTGCCGGATGATTCGCTTAAAAAATCAATATAATGAAGAAAATCAAATTCTTAACCCTCGCACTGATGAGTGGATTGTTCCTGTTCTCCTCCTGCACGCAAGGAGCGAAAAAAGAGGAAGCAGCAGCCCCAAAGAAGGATATCTACCTGCAGCTCTACTCCCTGCGCGACGACATCAAGGCCGACTATGCAGGCACCATTGCCAAGGCCGCCGAGATGGGCTACACCGGTGTGGAAGCAGCGGGATACAACGACGGATTGTTTTACGACCTGACACCTGCCGAGTTCAAGAAATCGATCGAGGATGCCGGCATGGAAGTGCTCTCCTCGCACGCAGGCAGGCCGCTGGCCGAACCCGCTGCCGACACCAACTGGGAAGAGACCTGGGCATGGTGGGACACCGCCATACAGGCACACAAGGATGCCGGGATGAAATATCTCGTTGTTGCCTGGATCCCGACCCCCAAGACACTGGCCGACCTGCAGGCATACTGCGACTACTTCAACCAGATCGGTGAGAAGTGCAACGCTGCCGGCCTCCGTTTTGGCTACCACAACCACAACTTCGAATTCACCGAAGTGGAGGGAGAGATGATGTACGACTATATGCTCAACAACACAGATCCCGCGAAGGTCTTCTTCCAGATGGATGTCTACTGGGTAGGCGAAGGAGGCCAGAACCCTGTCGACTACTTTACCAACTACCCCGGTCGTTTCGAGGTGCTCCACATCAAGGATGAGCTGGAGCTTGGCAAGAGCGGCAAGGTAGATTTTGAAGGCATCTTCAACAACGTAGAGCAGTCCGGAGCCAAGTACATGGTGGTAGAGGTAGAGCGTTACACCGGCACCCCGCTTGAAGGTGTTCAGGAGAGCTACGACTATCTCAACAACGCAGCATTTGTAAAAGATACTTACGTCAATTAAGCTATCCCTACAAAACCAATTGCGCCGAAACAGGTAACCCGGAACGAAAAGTTCCGGGTTTTTTTATTGATGTCACATCAGTTCCCAAAGAATCTGTTATATTTGCCCTGAGAGAACAGAACGTTTTGTGTAACCCCTGATATCCCGAACCAGATGTCCATCCCTGCCATCCTGCTCATCCTGCTCTCCGCCGTGGCGCTGCTGCTCTTCATGGTGCTGAGGCTCAAGATCTCCGCCTTCATCTCATTGCTGGTGACCGCCATCTACGTGGGCATCGCAGCAGGCATGCCCCTCAGGGAGGTGCTCAAAGCCATTGAAGAGGGGATGGCCGGCACCCTGGGTTTCGTAGCCACAGTCGTGGGGCTGGGAGCCATCTTCGGACAGATCCTCGAAAGTTCGGGGGGAGCCCAATCGCTGGCCCACCACCTCATCCGCAGCTTCGGCATCAGGCGGGCCCCCTGGGCCATGACCCTCACCGGGTTCCTGGTGGCCATCCCGGTATTCTTCGATGTGGGCTTCATCATCCTGGTACCCATCGTCTATGCCCTGTCGCGCAACAGCAAACGGTCGCTCCTCTTCTACGCCATCCCCCTGCTGGCAGGGCTGGCGGTGACCCACAGCTTCATACCCCCCACGCCGGGGCCCGTGGCGGTAGCAGACATCCTCAACGCCCAGCTGGGGTGGGTGATCCTGATGGGCACCCTCCTGGGCATCCCCGTCGCCATCATTGCCGGTCCCCTTTTCGGGCGGTACATCGCCAAAAAGATCCATCTCGATCCACCACCCGAAACGGACAGCAGCATTGTGGAAGCCGATCGACAGGCGCTCCCCTCCTTCCGCATCATTGTGGCCATGATCTTCATCCCGCTGCTGCTCATCCTGCTCAACACGGTGACCAGCCTCATGGTTGCGAAGGGGTGGGTGAGGCAGTCGCTCGTGACCGACCTCCTCGAGTTCGTGGGGCATCCCTTTTCAGCGCTGATCATCGCCACCCTCGCCGCCCTCTATTTTCTGGGCATCCGCAGGGGCATGCAGCGAGCGCAGCTGCTGGAGCTCAGCACCCGCGCCCTCGGACCTGCCGGCATCATCATCCTGATCACCGGTGCCGGGGGCGTCCTCAAGCAGATGATGACCGCGAGTGGGATGGGGGAGGCGATCGCCTCTTCCATGGCCGGCTCGGCCATGCCGCCCATCCTGCTGGCCTGGCTGCTGGCAGCCGCCGTGCGCGTCACGCAAGGCTCCGCCACGGTGGCGATGATCACCGCCGCCGGCCTCATCGCACCGGTGATCCTGCACCTGCAGCTGAGCGATCCGCAGCGGGCGCTCCTGGTGATCGCCATCTCGTCGGGAGCGACGCTGCTCTCTCACGTCAACGACAGTGGCTTCTGGCTGGTGGGCAAGTACCTCGGCATGAACGAGCGTCAGACACTGCAGAGCTGGACCGTGATGGAGTCGCTGATCGCCGTCAGCGGGTTGCTGCTCACGCTTGGTGCCAGCCTCCTGTTTGCGTGAGAGACATCCGCTGTTGAAAACTAAACCCGAAAAAGAGCCCTCCGGAGCGGAAAAATGGTTATTTTTGCCGTTTATGCGGGAGCCATCTGCTCCCGGAGAATCAGAAAAAGAGACAAGCATGCAATTAACAGCGAAACTGGTAGAGATACTTCCGTTGCAGACGGGAAAAGGCCGTAACGGAGAGTGGAAGAAACAGGATATCATCGTGGAGACACCGGGACAATATCCCAAGAAGGTCTGTGTCTCCGTCTGGGGCGACAAGCTCGACGGGGTCACCCTTAAGCCCGAACAAAACTACGACATCTCGTTCGACATCGAAAGCCGTGAGTTCAACGGGAAATGGTACACCGATGTGAAAGCCTGGAAGATCACCCCCGAAAGCGGCGCGAAGGAAGACGTTCCGCCGGAATTCAACGGCCCTTCGTCCGCCGAGCCCTTCCCACCCGCGGGCGGTTACTACGATGAGCCCCCCTTCTAAACCCGTCTCATGCTGAAGAAGACGCCCCATACGCTGGTGATCATCTTTTCGCTGATCATCTTCTGCGCCCTTCTCACCTGGATCGTGCCAGCGGGCGCATTCCTCTACGAAACCGTGGAGGTTGATGGCATCAGCAGGGAGGTGGTTGTCGACAACTCCTACCACCGTGTGGAGCGGTCACCCCAGAGCTGGCAGATCTTCTCCTCCTTTCTTGCCGGCTTCGAACGGCAGGCCGCCATCATCGCCTTCGTGCTCATCATCGGCGGCGCCTTTCAGATCCTCAACAGCAGCCGTGCCGTGGACAGCGGCATCTACAGCTTTCTGCAGGTTACCGCCCGGCTCGACAAGCACCCGTTGCTTGGCAGAGTGGGGGTGCACAACCTGGTGATCATCCTGGTGATGCTCCTCTTCAGCGCCTTCGGCTCCATCTTCGGGATGAGCGAGGAGACGCTCGCCTTCGTGATCATCATCGTTCCGCTGGCAATCTCCATGGGGTACGACTCGCTTACCGGGCTGATGATGGTTTATGTGGCCGCCCATGTAGGCTTCACAGGTGCCACGCTCAACCCCTTCACAATCGGCATCGCACAGGGGCTCTCCGGCCTGCCCCTCTTCTCCGGCATCGGTTACCGGCTCTTCAGCTGGGTCATCCTGACAGGGGTCGCGATTGCCATCACCCTCGTCTATGCCGCCCGGGTGAAGCGGCAGCCCGAACGATCACCCATGTACCGTGCCGATGCCTACTGGCGCAAGCGGGAGGCAGAGACAGAAACAGCCACCCTGGCAAAACCGGCCGGCCGTAACGCCCGGCTGCTCTTCCTGCTGTTGACACTGCTCCTCGGGTTCCTCTCCTTCCGCTATCCCCTCACCACCCTCACCGCGGGGGCGGGTGAAGTCACCCTGCCGCTCATCCCGGCCATCACCCTCCTGTTCGCGGTCACCTCCCTCATCGCCATCAGGAAGTCCGCACAACTCTTCATCCTCAACCTGCTGCTCTTCACCATCCTTTTCCTGGTTGTCGGCGTGATGGGCTATGGCTGGTACCTCGAGGAGATCTCCGCACTCTTCCTCGCCATGGGGTTGCTGGCCGGCATCGCCAACAACATGACCGCCGGCGCCATCACCAGGGAGTTTATATCCGGAGTGAAAGATATGCTCACCGCAGCACTGGTCATCGCGCTGGCGGGTGGCATCATCCAGATCCTCACCGAGGGCCGGATCATCGACACCATTCTCTACTCGCTGGCCGGCCTGATGCAGGATGCCGGCAAGGTACTCACCATCGGCGGCATGTATGTGATGCAGTCCATCATCAACATCTTCATCCCCTCCGGGTCGGCCAAGGCAGCCCTCACCATACCCATCCTGGCACCCTTCTCCGACGTGATCGGCCTCTCGCGCCAGGCCACCGTTATGGCCTACCAGTTCGGCGACGGCATCACCAACATGATCACCCCCACCTCCCCCGTGCTGATCGGCGCCCTCGGCATTGCCAGGGTACCCTTCGACGTGTGGGTCAAGTGGTTCTGGAAGATCCTCCTGCTGCTCTTTTTCCTCGCTTTCATCCTGCTGCTCCCCACCGTCTTCATGGAGCTGGAGGGGTTTTAGGCCGGTCTTCTGCGGCCCTACGCAACTGCATGAACCCACTCAGATCATACCGGCAGAAGTTCAATATGGTACTCTTTGTGCAGCTTTTGTGAAAGAATTCGGCAAGGACTGGGCCGGTGCCCCTCCAAAGCCACTCCACCCCCCCTCCCATGCCCCTCCCATAAAAATTGGAGAGGCAGAGGCCGAGTCCTTTCCCATGTATTGTGAATTGGTACCCCTTATCTATGCAATAATTGGTGTAAATGACACAAGTTGTCAAACATTCACCCAATCTTTGCTACTTGACTCAAAACTTTGCTAAATTAAGCGGCATCAGATTTTATAACATGAGCAGAGCATACAACTTTAAAAACATAACATCATGGGCAATTACAAAATGGTAGGACTGACACGGGGAGTATATGGGAAGCCCGGGTACCTACATGCTACAGTAACGATGACAGATGAGCAGGACAAGGAAATCGCCCGCAGGATAAAGGAGAGGTTGAAGGAGAGAGGTGAGGAGCGCATTTCGAAGAACGAACATTGGGATATCACAATGGAAGTGCTGAGGGAAATAAAAAGAACGATTAATAGCGAGAAGAAAAACATCTTTGGTCATTCTATTCACATTTTTTGTTAACTTTGGGTTTTAACTTAATAATACAGAGTGATACTTTTTTTATCGCCATCAGGATTGTCCTGGCGCTGTAGCCTTCTCTTTAATGCTGATGCTGAGATACAAGAATTCATTGGCTCCAGCTGGATAACTAGTGTCATTGATAGAAACGGAGCTATGGAACTAACAGTAGAAGGATTAGTTGATCAATTTATTGAAGAAAACCAAGAAAAACTGGATTGTTGAAAGAAAGATAACAAGGAGTACGTGGAGTGGTATGCCGGTATGTTGAAACAATTGGAGGAGGTAGAACTACCTTATGCCTACGGAGAATATTTTCACCATCATATTATTGTAAAACCACTGATGGAAAAAGAATCTCAACATTACCTAACGAAAAACGATACTACATCAACTACTGACGCAAAGGGAAAGAACTTGAAAGGTAGCCTACTCAAATTGATTCCAAATAAACAAGAATCCAAAACCAAAACACTTAATAAATTGCAACGAGATGAATAAGAACATTTGGAATTTATACAAAAACTCAGAAAGAGGTAGACAAGTTATTTCATTATTTACATTTGACAGAGATAAAGACTATTTAGATGTAAAAGCTAAAAACATTTTCCAGAAGTATAAGGATTATCTGGGAAGTTTAAAAAAAGCTGAAGATACCTTTATTGACAGATGCTACATTACATACGAAAGCATTGTTGCTGAGAAGCTTTTTCTTAATGAGAATGAAAGTTCATCAGAATATTTTACCAGGCTTATTGACAACCTTGAAATAATTATTGCAGAAGAAAATTCAGCAGGCGAACTCATTAATAATGAAAATAGACGACCATTAATTCGTCAAAAGGACTATAAATCATTGAGTGCTATTTTGCCAGAAATTTCACTCGTCCTGTACTTATTCGGTGAGTTTTTTTATTTCCCCATTCTTTTTCGAGAACAATTCGACATTTTTTTGAAAATTCTTGATGTATTAGACATCCCAATGCCGGAACTACCATCAAAATCAGATAAAAGAGGAAGACTTTTGCTTTACAATGAGTTGAATAAAAATATATCGAAGTTTGCTGAGAACTACAATTTGACAATTGAAGAAACCTGTGCATGTGTTTATGATTTTGCTTTAATGTTGTTAGAGGATCAACAAAAACAAGAAGAATTACCTGAGCCAACCAATATTTGGTTGACAGGGGGAAGTAAGAATGATTATAGAACATTTTTAGAAAATCCTATTAAGGGTGAAAAATCAGAATGGATGTGTAATGAAACTACAAAGAGAGGTGATATAATTGTGATGTATGTCCTCTCGCCATACAGCTGCATAGATTCAATTTGGAGAGCAGATATTGATGGAGTATTCACACCTTTCAACTATTACAATAGCAGAACCAGAGTTACGGACGGAAAGAAAATTCCACAAATAACGTTGAAGGAACTAAAAGCAGACCCCTATTTTTCTGCATTACCAATAACTCGTAAAAATTTTCAAGGTGTAAACGGAGTTCAATTATCAGCAAAGGACTACAGTCAACTTCTTCGACTTATAAAAGAGAAAGGTTTCGATACATCTGTTTTACCACAGTTGTACAAACCCGATTTTGAATTTGATGTGCAATTAAAAATAGAAAAAGATGTTGAAGAAAAACTTTTAATACCATTGTTGGAAAAGTTAGGTTATTCGGAAACAGATTGGACAAGACAGCTGTCACAAAAAGCTGGAAGAAAAGAAAAAGCAATTCCTGACTTTGTATTCCTTCCAACTGGAGAATTACATTTCCAAAATGCACCAATGGTTATAGAAGCGAAGTTTGACATGAGTTCCAATATTGAAAAGACGAAATCATTTAACCAGGCATTATCATACGCAAGAATGATGAGATCTCCTGTTTTCGGAATTTGCGATAAAGAAAGATTAATTATTTACAAAGAAAGAAACGGTCATTTTGACCGTTTTACTCCGACTTTTGAAAAGCATTGGCAAAATATAAATGAGACTGAAACCTTTAGGCAACTAAAATTATTAATTGGAAAAGAAGCAATTAAATAATAATTAAATCCCTGTTTTGTAGATACAAAACTTTGTATGTCTTCAATCTAAAGTTTACCACTGCAAGTATAGTTAATTAATTTTTAAAATACTCTTTTTCGGATATTTTTCTTTTCAAAGCCCTCCTTATTTTGTGAGAGGGCGTTCGAAAAGAAAAATATTATTGTTACGTGCTTGCCGTATTTTGTACTGTTCGTATATTTTTCTCCTTAAAAACATAGACTCTTTTTTTATTTGGTTTCTGATCTTCAGAATTTTCTCTCCTCTGCCTAAATAAACATCAGCCGGTGTAAGGTTGTCAAGTGATTCGTGATAACGTTCGTTATTATAGTAAATTACGAACTGGCCAATTGCTTGTTCCAGTTCATCGTAAGCATTCGGTAAACCCCGTCCTATTTTAACTTCTGATCCTTGCTATATTTGCCCATAAAAAATAACATGTGGACATTACAGCAGTTTGAGGAGATATTTGATCGTTACCAGTCCAGCGGGCTTCGCATAAAAGAGTTTTGCCGGAACGAGTCAATCGTTGAATCCAGGTTTTATTACTGGCAGAAGAGATTGCAGGAGCACAACTACAGAACAGCTCGAGAGTCCGGTTTTGTTCCGATCGTCTTTACCGGTTCCAATTCATTGCCTGCAAACAAAGCAGTCCATCAAAAACCGCTTCCGGTGCATGATGATCCCATACCAGGGAATTTTCTGGAAATAGTCTATCCCAATGGCGTTAAAGTGCGTGTTCCCATTGGGACTGATCCGACTCAGCTGCGTTCATTAATCCTTTTAACCCAGTAACCCATGTTCAATCTGAACGCCTCGATGCGTTACTGGCTTTACCCGTTTCCAACGGACATGCGGAAAGGTTTCTACACTTTAAGCGGGCTGGTCACCGACCGGATGGGACAGGATGTACGCAGCGGTGACGTATTCATTTTTCTGAACCGTCACTGCACAAGTTTGAAAGCATTGCACATGGAGCACGGCGGACTGGTGATCTACTACATGAAACTTGAGAAAGGCAATTTCGCACTGCCCCCACTTGATGAAAATGGCAAGACCCATCCCTTTTCCTGGCAAAAACTAATGCTGATGGTACAGGGTCTCGACGCGGAAAAATGTCACTATAAAAAACGTTGGAAAGGCGCATAGACAGACGTTTTTAGTCACTTTTTTTCTTGCATGTATCGCTTCTTTTTTGTATCTTTACTCCCGTTATCTGACAGGAAAAAGATGCAAGAAAACAAGGAAAATCCAAACGAGCTTCTCGAACTGCTACTGGAGTAATGCGATCGCCAATATCAGGAGATTCAACTTCTGAAGGGCAAGCTCGAAGACCGTACGGATGTGGGTGCATTAAAATCCTCTTACGAGAAAACACTCTCCGAAAAAGACAATAAGATCGTCGACCTGGAAAAGCAGGTTGCTTACCTCAGGCGCCGCATATGGGGTAAATCCAGCGAGCGTTATATCCAGGCAGATCCACAGCAGCGACGGATAGACTTTGACGGCCTTGATTTGTTGCCCGGGGAAATAGAGCTTGCAAAGGCGGCCAAGGTTGAGATAGAGGCCTTCAGGGAAAGACGCGTGAAAGAGCGGGTGAAACGAAAACCGGTTCGCAAACCTTTACCCGAAGACCTTCCCCGTGTTGAGGAACACCTTTACCCCGCAGAAATAAGTGACAACAAGAATGCATGGACCGAGCTGGAGCCCGAGGTCACTGAAGTGTTGGAATATGAACCCGGGAAATGCTACGTCAGGAAGATCGTCCGTCATAAATATGTTTTAAAAAACAAGCCATCACGACAGTCTGACAAGGAGTCTTCTCCTATCGTAACCGCATTGCTCCCTACAAGATACCAGCCCATCGCACGCAGCTATGCCGGAGCCTCACTTTTGGCGGAGCTGATGATAAATAAGTACGTGAATCATCTCCCTTTTTACCGCCAGATACAGATGATGAAGCAGATGGGCGCCAATCTGCCACCACCCACGGTCAATGACTGGTTCAAAGACACGGCCGATTTGCTCAGACCGCTTTACTATCGACTCAAGGAACTGGTTCTTGCCACCGATTACATCCAGGTGGATGAGACAACCGTGCCCGTGATCAATAACGAGAAGCATAAAACTGTCAATGGATACATGTGGATGGTGCGTTCCGTCATGGACTCACAGCTCTTCTTCCATTATGACCATGGTTCAAGGGCCCAGAATGTTGCCTTGTCCTTGTTGAAAGACTTCCGTGGTGCCATGCAGACGGACGGATACGGCGTGTACAAAATCTACGAGCAGAAAAAAGACGTACTGCCCTTGGGATGTTGGGCCCACGCCAGAAGGAAGTTTACGGAGGCGATGAAAAATGACAAGTCCAGGGCGGAGTATGCGCTTGAACAGATCGGCCTTCTCTACGAGGTGGAAAGAGAAGCCGATGATAAGAATCTCTCCTATCAGGAGAGGGCAAGTCTCAGGGCGAGTCATGCTTACCCCATCATGGTTGCCTTCGAAAAGTGGCTGGTGAGTGAATATGACAAGGTTTTACCTAAAAGCCCGATAGGCAAGGCAATAAAGTATACTTATGAGATCTATCACCGGTTGACCCGGTACCACCTGGATGGCAGATATTGTATAGACAATAATCTCGCCGAGAACAGCCTGAGAGGCCTGGCCCTGGGTAGAAAGAATTATCTTTTTTGCGGTAACCACGACGCTGCCGAGGATGCGGCTGTCATGTACTCATTGCTGGGGTGCTGCAAGGCTGCCGATGTGAACTTCCGCGACTGGATGGTATATGTGCTGAGTCATATCCACGACTATGACGAAGACTACAACAGGGATCTCGCCGAACTGCTTCCCGGGAGGCTGCTCTTGGAGAAAAACTCCTAAAAACTCCATATCGACTCCGAATGTTTTGGAGGTTTTTGAAAGTCCACTTTCTTAGACCAAGAAATCATAGAATCAAATACGGGCATCACCGAATGCTTACATTGAAAAAAAACTCTATTTAAAACTATTATTGCAATTTAGGTCCAATAGTGAATAAGAAAGCCATCGGTCTATCCCGGGTAGAGCCATTTAGCATATAACCATGTTTGACTCGAAGTGAGTAGTTTATTTTCTGTGTGTCGTAACCTATTCCTGTTATTAATCCAAAGTCAAATCTGCCAAAATCTTCAGTGTATAAATCAGCTTTGGTTGTGGCTAAATCTTTAGTCCTATCAACCTTTCCCCAAAGACCAAAAGAGTTATACAAGCCGAGATCAATTAAAAAATTCTCATTTGACTTTACCGGTAACTTATATGAAAAAACCATGGGGATAAAAAACCGAATGATTTGAAGGCTTCCTTCATGTCATCGGTACTACCCTGTTCAACCAGCATTGATCGCCGGTATGTTTCGTTCAACAACATCAAGGAAGGTTGAAACTTAAATTTGTCTGACAGGTGAATATCATAGAATGCTCCAATTTGAAATCCTACTCCCGGAGAATTATCCCATCGCAGGATGGTATTACCATTCCTCAAGGTGGAGAGATTTACTCCCCCGGCTATACCCAGTTGAGCATATATATTATTGCTAAATGCCAAAATGCTGGCCACCACTATTGTTTTAAAAATAGAACTTTTCATTTTGCAAGTAGGTGTTTTATACAAGTTTTCATCATCATTGCTTTTTCTTTTTTAATGCCCAAATAACATATCCCCAAAAAAGGACTACACCAATAAAAAAGGCAAAATAGTTACGAGACATCAAACCGTTCAATATTGTGATTGAAGCGATCGAAATGATAATTATAAAACCTATTATCTTCAAACATCCATTCATACTATTGTTTTTAAAGGAAGTTTATTCGAAGCGCAGAACTATTTAGCGTGTGTTACCTGCTGTTTTTTATTTGAATGTTATTGTAATTAAAAAATAGTGTGGAATTTTAAAATGTTCTCCCAATTTTTCTGGTGCAATTTCTGATTGTGCAACTTCGCAATATGAACCAGAACCGTCTTCGTGAATTGTTGGTGTAATGATTGCAAAAACAGCATTTTTTTTCTGCAAGTCAATGCTTAATTCTTTTTTACTTCCAAAAAAATCTTTCAATGCGTATTTATCTGAATTATTACTTAGTTTGAAATACGATTTTTTACTCCCAAATTTTTTTCCTTTGATATAAGTTTTTAATTTTCCGTCACTCAGTTTGAAAAAGAGTTTTATTGATTCTTTATTAGAGTCTATTTTGAAATATTCAGTTTCTGAGCCGTCAAAAAGTGTAAAAGTTTTTATATGTTTTCCGTTTTTATATTCTTCAAGATTTATTTGATAATATTTACCATTCAGATTTTCACTTTCAAAGTTGAGTTGTTCGATGTAAATATTTTCAAAATCCATTAAGTCTTGGATTTCTTGATTTTCACTTCCGTAGTTGTTTGTCATTTTAGCATTTTGTGTAAATACAAGATTTGTCATTATTACGAAAGTGAATAAAATTCAGATTTTTAGCTTCATACGTATTAACTTTTTTCTTGTTCACAATTAAGAGAAATAATTCGTACTGCAAAGTAAAGACAAAGAATGACTACTGGTATGGTTACCCATTTCGAAATTTTGGTGCTTCAAATATTTACAACAATATGGTCTCTCATATTTTGTAAAATATTATTGAGTTATTTGATCAATAAACAACATCCCTGAAAATATGGCTATTGTCAAGGATGATTGTCAAGATGTAAGGGAAAGTAGAGAAACACTTACATCTATATCCTGTTTAATGGGAGCTCGAACTCCCATTATTTAATCAAATCGGTTGCAATATCCCAATTACGGGCCGAAGCGTACATCTTGACAGTCAAAGAAATATTTTTTAATTCCGGATAATTGGACTTATACTTATCTGTCAAGTCTTCCAACAATCGTATTTCCTCTGATATGTAATCTGTTTCCTTCTCTCCCGAGGCTACATTCAAATAACTTACCAGAGAGGGAAAAATGTATTCGCCTCTAAAAATATTGAACTTATGGGAGATTGTTTTATCGCCATCCTTGAAGTTCAGATAGAGCCAATAGTCATCGCCCTTCCGTTCAAATTGGTAGTTTCCAGCCAATAATATTTCCCCGGTTCGGGCCTCCTTGGGCGAATTGAACAGGTACGCCTTATTCTCAAGGTTATTCCCTTCATTGGCCAACAATGTGACAACATAATCCTTTGTATGTAGGATATCACCTTTCACTTCCAAACTTAATTTATTTTTATCCACCTTATCCTCCATATCAATAGAAGGAAAAGCATAATTCATATACAGATTCAAGTATTTTCGTGTTACGGTAATATCCAGCACTGCAGTTTCACCACTGACATTATCCTTCACGGTAAGCGTGGTAGTTCCTTTTTTCGATCCTTCAATACGGATATCTCCGGTCCTATCGTAAGAACCGGTTGCCGGTCTGTATTCCGCTTTGAAGATACTGGCATCACCGGGCGTAAGTGTATAGCTCTTATTCCCGCTATAGATAGGAATATAATTGCTTGCCTTCACTCCCACTGAATAGCTGCTGTTCCCGATATACAAATGCTGGATTTCGGGCTCCTTCTCCTTCTTGTCACAAGAAAGTAATACGCATGACAATAACAAGGAGAAAAATAAAACCGATGTTCTTGATAATTTAAATTGTTTCATAACTGTACATTTTGTTATTAGAAATTTGATTCTGTCCGATTAAGAAATTCATCATTGTCTTATCCTGTATAATATCGTTTGTGAGAAAATTACAATCGCTTCATTGACTATTTCACCTATTTTAATTCATACCTGCTTTCCCATCTTAATAACAGACACTTATAATAAATCAATATCACTTTATGGTAGGGAATAGACGACACCGAACCGGAAGCCACTTTCATCTGTTCGTTGATGATATTTTTCCATAGAAAACGGAAGCAAGCTATGCATTTTAAAATAGGGATTGGCAAAGAAACCTACCGGTACATTTTTCAGATCATACTTTACGCCGACACCAATCATCGCCCCAATACCGGTCTGCCTATCTAAATGATTTTCTTTTCCGGTATCAATCCCGAGTAACAATCCTCCGTTCAAAAAGAAATATTTAAGAAAATTCCATCGAACTGTTACCGGTATATCGACTACAGCATTCGTTATATTGTAAGGTGCCGGTGGATCCGGCATAGGCGCACTACTGACTCGGTATTTATATTTACTATAAGAGATACCGGTTTCTATATCCAAACGTTTTGTGATGGGGCGTATATAGGTAATTCCCAAAGAATAATACCCTTTGCCGTCATATCCGCCTATTCCAACAAGGCTTTCAAAATAGTAGGCATCATTGTCCCCCAGACCGGAGTAGGTGATACCGATGGCTCCTTTTGATTTAGAAAAAGAAGATTGTGCTTTTAAACTTCCGGAGATACCGGTCAAAAGGCATAAAATAAAAAAAAGTATCTGCTTCATAATAAATTAATTATTCGATTTGTTCAAATGGGAAAATGTTGTAAATAATAAATACACTCATCTTAATACTTTACATTACTCTTATTGTGAACCTGCTGTAGTTATTGTTTTGAGGAAGAAATTTAGAGAGAGATTGTCCATCGAGGGTAACAATCCGGCATGCGGTGTACATATCGTACCATCCATAGCCTATGCCAATAAAGAGCCTGACTCCTTTGTCGCCCCTTTTGAAATGATGAAACAGGCCCGCTTCAGCAAAAATGCCGGGTGAGAATTTGGAGAATTGAAGCTTCCCAATAGTTTCCGCTTGTTGTTTGAAATCATTTTCTGCTCGCTTTTCTATGGAAATATAATCAAACGGAATAGGCTCAAATAAAAAAGAGACATTTCCGTATATTCCGGTATTCCCGATAAGTGGTCGCATATAAAAAGTGGACAGTGCTATATTCAAATGTTTTACACTTTTATTATCTAAAGTATAGCTAATGGTTTGTTCTGCGTTCGACCATCGGGGAATATCCAATGGTGCTGCGGCAAACATAACTCCTGCAGAGATACCAAAACTGGGATTAAATAACCAGTTACGATTAACAGAAAAATGAGCTGCTATATTATCTGAATTGGCATACAACGCACCATCTATACTTAATAGTGTTTGTTTCTGCGAATATGTGAAAACAGGGTTCAATAGAAAACAACCAACAATGAAAGCTATATGCCAACAATGAAATATTTTACCACTTAATTGTTTCATCTTTTATCTATCTAAACACATAAACATCACTTCAAGAAAGGTTCTATATTATCAAGACGCTAAAATATTGAGAAACTTTGCACCATTTTTCAACTATTTTTAATTCGTATGCAAACCTCGGCAATGACAAGTGTTGTTTCTTTTTATTAATCTATATATTTGGAAATTCTACAAGTTTGCCGTGATCGGTTTTCCAGATATCGAGCTCGAACAAGTCTCCATCACTATCGATATGCAAGGATGCGATCACTTCTACTCCATCGGCATCGGTAAATTGGAAATCACTGATCCGTTTTCCGAAATTTCGGCCTGTAATGTCCTTGCCTTTGGGAAATAAATATAAACTGTCTCCCATTCCGTTATCCATAGGACGAACCAGTAACCCTTCTTTCCAATCTTCGGATATTTCAAGGGAAGATCTTCTTAAAAGAATTTCAATTAATCTTTCTTCCTGTAAAGTGGGTTTCCGATTTAATTCCATGTCTTCCTCTTATACCTATTCCCCATTAGGTGATTAAAACACTTAAAATAAAGTGTATGATGACCAGATTAATTCACTCTATCTTTTGTTTGTTTATAAGAATTGCGGAAATACTATTGAACAGAACTAAAAACAGCATTACCGGTTGTAGGAGCAATTGCTATGTATGATTCCATATTCCATTGCAGGTTATTTCCCCAGTTGCTATGAGTCCATCTGGTGATCCCACTATAACTTCCATAACCGGAATAAGTAATTGAATAAGGATTAGTTGGATCGGAACCGTTTGGCGTTGCATTCGATTTTGAATCACTGATAGTTATTAAGAAATTACTTCCACCGGAAGCTGTTATATCTACCAGGCAATCAACATATTTACCGGAATTAAAATTAAGCTGATTTTGCGCACCGTCAAATCCGGTCAAGGACAAACTATGACTTTGGTTGGCCAAACGTGTTGATGTGCCCGGAGATTTACTAAAAAATTCAATAGTTGAATTGGGATTGATCTTTTTTGTCACATATTTTCTCGGGGTAGAAAAGACAACAAAATCACTACTCCCATTGTCAATAACACTTGCAAGATTCCTGTTTAATATCTCCATTTCCCGAAGAAATATTTGTCGATTTTCTTCAGCTACCAAGTTTAACTCATTCCTGTAGGATTGAGGAAGTAGATCGAAGAAGGAACCTCTTTGAGTGTTTAAGTAATACCAGCCGTTCTCCATATCAATATCCACAAATCGACTTAATATTTCAGCATCTTGCTCATATAACCTTGTCTCTATAGTATCAGACATATCAAAGAGATATCTATCTGTGCAACTTGTCAAGAATACACCACTAATCAAAACGAAACATAAAAAGGGAAATCTTAGTAATTTATCCATAACGTTTTATTTTAAAGGTAAGAATACTATCTTCACCGTGTAATATTAAATATCTACTTATATCCGTATTGCGGTTTATTATTTTTATACCAAAAGCAAAGATACAATATATATTGTAAATTGATACTACTCTAACTAATTATATGTAAATTTGCATTTCAAAAACACTTTGACTTGGGTATTAATACCCATTATTCTTTGCTAAATACGCATAAGTCATCAGGAAATAGTAATTTTATTGTTAATTCTCTACTCAAATCAAAAAGACATTAAGTAACAAACCGGGCAAATGGAAACAAGGAAAAGGAAACAAAGAACAAAGAAAGATATTGATGAAAGCATCAATAATGCAGCGATTCAACTGATAGAGGAGAAGGGATTTCAGGATATTGCCGTAACAGCTATCATGCAAAGAGCCAAGATAGAACCTGTCGTATTTTATAATAGATACGACGACCTCGACAATTTTATGGATGAATTTGTAAAGAAATACGACTACTGGTTCAGTGATATTATTAAAAACATAGAAATTCAGGAAAACCCTCGGGAGCAATATATAACTATCATGCATTCCTTATTGGATTCATTAAAAGAGAATAAGGTAATGCAGCAATTGCTACGGTGGGAGTTATCTACGCACAATAATACGACTAAACGTACGGCAAGGCTACGGGAATTTCATACTTTACCATTGGTAGAGAGATATAAAAAGATCTTTGAGGATTCCTCCGTCGAGATAGATGCTCTATCGGCACTAATCATCGGTGGTATATATTACCTCGTGTTACATGGGGATTTATCGGAGTTTGGCGGGATTGACATTAATTCTGAGGAAGGCACCCAACGGCTGCGTAACGCAATCGAATACCTGTCAAGTATATTCTTTTCCTACCTAAATTCCGGATCAGAGACAATGACAATAGCCAAAAGGATGAAAGGAAAAGGAGTAGAGTATTCCAATATTGCAGAGTATACAGGACTTACCCTAAAGCAAATAGAAAAACTATAACTCAAACCGGACAGATTAATTCTTACATGATTACTGGTTATGATAGTTCAACTTGATTGAGAACATAAGAAGTAGTTGACGATAGTCATAGTTTTATTGCTGATCAAAATTTCAGTTGTTGTGAAATGATTTATGGAAAGTGATATTAGTTTAATAACCACCCTATATTTATTGAAACAGCCGTATTATCCCGTTTTATGGATTCAGTTGCATTTATCTTTAAGTGGTAATTCATGAGGTTGCAGGATAAAGATATTGAGAACTTATGATCGCTATTAAAATTATAGAAGACTCCGATTGAAGTCCCTAAATATCTTCCACCTGAATATTTATACTCCCTGGCTTCTTGTGACTGAGACTCTGTTATTTCAACTTCTTTTGAGAGGATACCATATCCAGCCTTTAAATGGATAAATGGGTAATATTTTTTATACCCAGGAAAAATATACATTCCGTGTATATAAATTGGGATGTTAAAGACTATATCATTTCCCTGAGAGAGTTCAGCCAATCTCTTATTTAAACTGTATGTCATTATTGAAAAGCCAAACCCCAATCCAAAATGCTCTGTAGTATAAATACTTGGCGAATTATTAAATATAAAATGTGCATTACCAAAGTCTTTATTATTTTGATTGGCTATAAGAGCTCCCCCACCAATCTCAATAAAAGAAAAAATCGGATTAATTTGTTGAGAATAAATATCTTTCAGAGAACTAAAGAATACAATGAAACAAAGTAAATATTTTATCGTTTTTTTCTTCATAATAAGAAACGGATTAAAAATAGAATAAAAACGGATAAGGACGAAACACTAAATAATTGCCAAAAGGATGAAAGCAAAAGGAGTATAGTATTCCAATATTTCAGAGTATGCAGGGCTTACTATAAAGCAAATAGAAAAACTATAATCCAAACCGGACAGATTAATTCTTCTATGATTCATTATTTAGATAGTTCAATACTGCCGGTTCAATCGAAGTTTTATTGAAATTATAATTATTAGTATCAAATAGTTTATTGTCTTTATACACTTTTACAGTACAGATAAATGAAAAATCCCCTTCAGTAGTAATATCATCATCAAACAAATAGCTTATAAACAAGCTAAGTTCAGAGATCGGTTGTGAAGTTTCAAAAACTGATAGCCTTTGTGCCTTTTTGGCCGATCTAAACATTTTGGAAATTGGGGTTGCTCTTTCAGGTACTACCTCAAAATCAAGTGCATTACTTAGAGTAACACTGCTTGCATTGTCATCATAGATTTGCAAAAGCAAATTCTCCTGATAATACATTGAATTTTCCGTTGTGGAGACTTCAAACTTGTAGACACTTTTTTCAGATTGACCGGTTCATCCTTGCCGTCATAGGAAACGGTAAGCAATGCGATAACCATCGCAAAAAAGAAGTTAGTTTTTGATTTCATCATAAATAAGTTTTATGTGTGATCGAAATTCAACCGGGTGCAAAGTTACAATTAATATTGTATTTAAAAATAAACTAATGAATTTCTTCCCTTTTTTATTTCCAATCCTTCCCTTACTTATTCCTATTTTACCTCTTATCCTTTCCTTACCCTTCTCTTATTTACTCATCAATATCAACTGGATAAAACGGTTTGATTTGTGCCAGTGATTTCGGTCTATGTGTGCCACCCTTTTCGGTTCAAACCGTGCCACTTTTTACGGTTCGATTTGTGCCACTTTGAAAAGATCAAGTTATCTTGTCCCTAAAAAAGGGATGCGGTATGGCAAATAAACTTGATCCTATGGATATAAAACAAATTTTAGTCTTAATCAAAGACGGTTTTAGTAACCGCAAGATTGGTGCTACACTTGGTATATCTCGTAATACCGTTAACAGCTATGTACAACAGTTTAAATCAAGTGGTTACAGCATTGGCGAGCTTTTAAACTTTGAAGAGACTCGTTTAAACGAACTCTTCACCAGTAAAACTACTATCGACACTTCCCGGCATGATGATTTAATGTGCTATATTGAGCGCATCAAAGCAGCCCGGAGTCATCCCGGTTTTACTTTTCAGTACCATTATAATGAGTATGTAAATAATGTAAGCAACCCCTACAGCTACACTCAGTTCTTGGAGCACTTCCACCGTAAAAACAGTAAAGTAAAAGGTTCAATGAAGCTTGAGCATATTGCAGGCCATGAGATGTTCGTTGACTTTGCCGGTAAAAGGCTTGAGATAGTAGATAAAGATACGGGTGAGATCAAACAGATTGAAGTCTTCGTATCAATTTTACCCTGTAGTCAATATACTTATGTTGAAGCCTGTGCCACACAGAACCGTAATGATTTTATAAGTTGCTGTAAAAACGCATTACACTTTTATGGCGGTGTTCCAAAGGCAATCGTATCTGACAATCTAAAGTCTGCCGTTACAAGAGCCAGCAAACATGAAGCAGTTATTAACCGCTGCTTCAAAGACTTTGCCAGTTATTACGGTTGTGTTATTAACCCCACAAGAGTGTATGCTCCACAGGATAAAGCATTAGTAGAAAATGCTGTACACCTTACTTATCAAAGAATCTATTACCCTCTTCGAGAAATGACATTCTTCTCGATAGAAGAGCTCAACAGGGAGATCAGGCGATTGCTTACAGAATACAACAAACTGCTCTTTAAGCGTAAAGAGGCCAGCAGACTGGAACTGTTCCAGACAATAGAGCGAGGCTATCTGAAGCCATTACCCG